>Ga0208753_100042_pt1 | contig 65288 bp, 67 predicted proteins | sample LakWasMet37_LOW7_2_FD_183877 | JGI IMG/M metagenome (GOLD analysis project Ga0208753, IMG submission 183877) | Freshwater sediment methanotrophic microbial communities from Lake Washington under simulated oxygen tension - Sediment Metagenome... | ecosystem: Environmental > Aquatic > Freshwater >... | reverse complement strand
GAGGCTAAACAAGCGGTGTTTGAATATATTGAGGTCTTTTACAACCGGGAACGGCTCCATTCCGCCAATGGCTATTTGTCGCCCATTGACTATGAATTGCAGCATAAAGCTGCTTAACCTTGTGTCCGAGAAAGTGTTGACATATCAGTTTGGCGAAGCATCTAAAACGTGAGCACGTCACTTGGTTATAAATTGTTGCTATAGTGGTCGCATAACCTGTCGTTCGAGAGGGACTGCGCAAAAGCGGCGCAGCCCCTCAACTTTACGTTAGGGTTTATCCCAGATGGCATTTTGCACTCAAAAATCTTTGCCTGTTGGTTTTGGGTTGTTATCAACCATTGGCGCAGCCTTGTTGCTCTTCATCATGTTCAAGGCAGGGTGTGCTGGTGATCCAAAGGGCGGATCGTTTGGCGACCCAGTTCGCGCACTGCAATTGGAAAGTTTTGGCCTTCTTCCTTTACTTCTCAGTGCGGCCTCAGGTGGCGCTGCAATTGGCTTGATGTCAAAATCAATCCATCGTGTTGCACAAGGGTTGGCCTTTGCAGTTTTTACACTTTTTTGCTTATGGGTGGCTGGTATGCAATTCGAGATATGGGGCATTCAATCATGCTTCTAACCCTAACCCTGCGCTCAACCGGAGCGCGGTCATAATGCGGTTTTATTTTTCAGCTTTCGGGGCCGCGCCCGGTTAGCTCCACGTTATGTCGCAGAGGGGTAAACAGCGAATGCAATGCAAACGCATTTCGTGGTGGTTCATCGCAATGGCGCCGATCATAGGGTTTGTAATGCTAGAGGCTTGGCTTGTCGCTGACCGATACAACGGCCATTGTGGACTATTAGATGCTGGTTGGGTGTGCAGTAAGTCAGAGTACATTTGGTATTCATTTTTGAATCCGTTAGTTCTCCCAGTCCTTCTTATTTACTCCGTTGCATGGCTCATAGTAGTTGGCATTGTGGCAGCTGTTGTTCAGGTATTTCGTAGGAGGCAACGTGCTACAACATAACCCTGCGCTCAACACGGACGCCCTTCAGCAAGCTTCGCTTGCTTCCGTGCGCCGGTTAGCTCTACGTTAGAGGTCTGCTCGCATGAAGATTTACGGTTACGCGGATGAAGGGCTGGAGCCAGAAGAAACGAAGCCATCTGAATTGACTGAAATAACTCTTGTCGCAAACCCAAACGAGTTGCGCCTCATCGCTCAGTTTTTGGAGAACTCTGCTCGCGGTATGGAAGAGCGAGGAAAGCAATGGGAGCACGAGCATCTTTCAGATAAATACCGACAATTCGAGGACTCGCCGCATTTTGTTATTTTCAATCCGGAGGCAGAGCTTTGACCTCTAACATGGCGCTCAACCGGAGCGCGGTTAAAATGCGGTTTTATTTTTTGTGCTTTCCGGGCCGCGCCCTCGACGATGTTGAGGCAGTCATGCATAAGCTCAATCATCGCCCTCGAAAAACGCTCAACTTTAAAACACCGCATGAGGTATTCTTTCCTGAAAAAGAGAGGGATGCCGCATGATTACCAGGATTGCACTTCGGAGTTTAATCCGCCATTCGTTAACATCCAATTAATCTATAATGCTTCATTCACTCTAATTCACTTTAAAATCATCGAACACGGAAATAACTCATGCGTATTCTCTGTATTCTTGCCCTTGCGATCCTCTCGGTTCTTGAGATCAGTCCCATTCCCATCACCCCGATATTGTTAATTTACGTCGTGTTGTTTCGTCCGTTATGGTTTTATGAGTTGGTCGTAAAGATATATGACAAGAACTAACACCGGCGGCAATATGAAAGATAACGCATTTTTTTTGGAATCGAATGCTGCCAAGATAGGATCGTGTTAACAACGCTTTATTTCAGATGATATGGGCTTAGCTGATCGTCCGGGAAGATGATAGCATTAGGATATAAAGGCGCCGCCCGGAAGAATTTTGGAAATAGTAAAGTTTCCTGCACTTTTTAAGTTACCTATATGAATTTTAAATGAAGCCGATTTTTTACCGTCCTGCCCAGCTGCGTGGCTTGGCCTTTCTAGGTTTGTTGTTGTCCGCTCTCGCCATACTCGGCGGCATGATCTGGCGAAATGTGCATCACTTTGAAACGGTTTTTTCTTATGTGAATTATTCGCATCGGATCCAGAATGTATCGGTGGGCTTACAGCAATCGCTGATTGAATATCTGACCGAAACGGTATCGGGTTCGCGTCCCGAGGCGCTGACCAAAACGCTGGGCGAGATGGATGCGTTAATGATGGATAACCGCTATTTGTCAGCAGCGACTCGAACAAGCCTGGAAACGGTCAAAAGCATGCTGATTGATTTGCCCTTGTTGAAAAAAGAAGAAAAGTACAATCGTCTGTTAACGGCTCTTAAATTAATGAGCGAAACGCTGGATAACGAGGCGCTGCAACGGGAGGAATTGCTCGAAGACATTAGTCGGGATACCCAAACCGAATTGTATATGGCCTTGGCAATATTCACGGCGATATTGGTTGTGGCGGTATTATTTTTACGCCTCAGAATCCTGCACCCGCTTAATGATTTGAGGGAACTGCTACAGCGCTTGACCGAAGAAAACTTCACTCCGATCACCACGGACCATCTTGATCCGCTGCTGTTGCCGGTGTTTAACAGTTACAACGAGATGGTCAAGCACTTGGCGGAACTGGAAGATGCCAATCGTTTACACGCCCAATCATTGCAGCATGAAGTCAGATTAGCCACGCAAGCCTTACTGGAGCAGCAATACAGCCTGGCTAGAGCCGACCGGTTGGCGGCAATCGGCGAAGTGGCCGCGGAATTAGCGCATGAGATACGTAATCCACTGGCCGGAATCCAAATGGCATTTAACAATTTACGTCGTGAAATTGATGATATAGACCAACTGGAGCGACTGGATTTGATTAATGCCGAACTGAAACGGATGGCGAGATTGCTTAACGATATGCTCGATCAAAGCCGTCATTCGCCGGAAGTGGCTACGGCTTTCGATGTGCGGACGTTAATTCGGGACTTGGTGGCGTTAACACGCTACCAGATTGCCGAATCGATACATCTGGAAATAGAAGCTCCCTGTGCGTTGCCGGTGCATCTGCCCGAAAGCGGGGTACGGCAAGCTTTGTTGAACCTGATGCTGAATGCGGCCGATGCGCTTGAAGGTAATCCCGGAACTATCCGTATCAGGGCTCGAACTGACAAACAGGGATTGCGTATCGACGTGCAGGATGACGGTATCGGATTTTCCCAGGATATGCTGGAGCATGGTATCCGCCCATTTCGCACCAGCCGTCAACGCGGTACCGGCTTGGGATTGGCTATGGTGCAACGCTTTGTAAAAGACGTCGGTGGTACAATCAGTCTCACCAATCAACCGACTCATGGCGCATGCGTGTCCATACTGCTGCCCAATGACTGCATTGTTAGAGATAAATTATGATAGAAACCCTGCTCATCATTGAAGATGAAAAATTGTTAGGTTCCGAGTTATCGCGTCATTATCGACAGTCCGGTTGGGAAGTGGCGCTGGCGACCAATCTGAGTGAGGCCAGGGAATTATTGCTGAAGAAAAAAATAGAGCCGTTACTGATTCTTTCGGATATGAATTTGCCTGACGGTAATGCACTGGATTTCATGGAAAAGGTCAGGAAGGATATTAGCTATACCGACGACTCCAAGGATAGAGGAGGCATGGCCTCGGGGAGGAATGTAGAGCGCAGGGAACAGTTGCCTAGAACAATGCCGGGAGCCTATGCCGAATGGCTGTTTTTAACCGGCTACGGCAATGTGCCGGATTCGGTCAGGGCATTACGGCTGGGCGCTTATGATTTCCTGGAAAAACCCTGCGATTTGGAGCGTCTTGATCTGCTGGTCGCCAGCGCTGCACGTAGCGCATCCATTCAGCGACGGGTTGCCGATCAAACCAAGCACCGGCACCGGCGGTATTCGCCGGATGCTTATGTCGGCCATAGTCAGCAAGCGCAGGGCATACGGCAGTTATTGGCAAAATTGACGCAAGTACCGTTCAGCGCCCTGATTATCGGCGGCGAGAGTGGTACCGGCAAAGGCCTGGCGGCGCGCATATTGCACTACGGCGGCTCCCGCGCCCAGCAGCCGATGATTGAAGTGAACTGCGCGGCGTTGCCGCGGGAACTGCTGGAATCGGAATTATTCGGTCATGAGCCCGGCGCCTTTACCGGCGCGGCAGGACGACATCGCGGCCTGCTCGAACAGGCCGATGGCGGCACCTTGTTTATGGACGAAATCGGCGAAATGCCGCTGGATTTGCAGGCCAAGTTGCTCAAAGTGATTGAAGATCATAAAGTTCGGCGCTTGGGCGGGGAAAAGGAAATTCAGGTCGATGTGCAAATCGTTGCCGCCAGCAACCGCGATCTGGAAAAAATGGCGCTGGACGGCAGCTTTCGCGCCGATTTATACCACCGTTTAAGCGTGTTCAAGCTGATCTTGCCGCCGCTACGAGAGGCGGTAGAGGACCTGGACGAGCTGGTGCCGTTATTTGTCGCCGAATACAACGCCAAAGCCGGACGGCAGGTTAAAGACATTCCCGACGCGGTGTGGAGCAAGCTGAAAGCGCATTATTGGCCGGGCAACGTCAGGGAATTGCGTAACGTCATTGAACGCTGCGTATTATTCTCCGATGGGTCGACATTTCCCGGACAATGGCTGCAATTGCCGGGACAGCCTTCCGTCGAGGCGCTACAAACCGAACAAGGTATTTGGTTGCCCTTGGATGGCAGCATGGCGCTGGATGATATGGATTGCTTTATTATCAAGACCGCTCTGGAGCGGGCGGATAATAACCTGACCGCAGCAGCCAGGGCGCTGGGAGCCACCCGCGAAACGCTGCGTTATAGGGTGCGGAAATATAACCTGAAAATAGCCGATTGATAAACTCACCACGAAGAACACGAAGTTTTTACCTTCATGTTCTTCGTGTCTTCGTGGTGATATATTTTATAAGATTGACATTCGGGTAAAGTGACGTAGTTGCTACCAACGCAGCTTATACAGCAAAAATACCGCCAGACTCGCACCGCCGGTATCGGCAAGCCAATCGATAATGTCAGAACAGCGACCTTCGACAAAAGACTGATGCCATTCATCGGATAAGCCGTATAGGCTGCAAAAGGTAATGCTGAGCAAAGCCAGTATAATAGGTCGATTGAGCAGGTGTTTAAAACTGCGCCATGCCAACACGCCCATTATAAAATAGGCTCCGGCGTGGAGAACTTTATCTTGCACCGGAAACAAATCCGGAACCGGCAGGGTAGGATGGTCGGAAAGCCAGAAAATGAATAGGCAATAGAGGAACAGCGACGTGAAATCTAAAATCTTGGTCATGGTTTTACAATAATGAAAAATTTATTTGAATTTGCCGAGGCATTTTTTTGTCAAGTCAATGTCGATGAAAAGTTGGCGCTGACCCATCAGGCTTGGCAAACTTGCATTGCCGGGGAATTAACGTTTACCTCGGACCGGCCGGTATTGCCGATAGAGCGGGTAACGTTTCCCGAGAAGCCGGAGTTATTGGCGCCCCGCCAGATGCCCCGGAGAAAATTAACCACAGTCGCCGGTGTTGCGGCTTTTTTTCATGCTATTGCCCATGTTGAGTTTGTCGCTATTTATCTGGCTTGGGATATTTTGTATCGTTTTCGCGGCATGCCCGAGCAATTCTATCAGGATTGGCTGCGTGTTGCCGATGAAGAGGCTCAGCATTTCGCATTAATCAGGACGCATTTACTGGCTATGCAGGTTGATTACGGCGATTTACCCGCGCACAGCGGCTTATGGGACCATGCCAAAGATACTGCCGATGATTTGCCGGGCAGATTGGCGATGGTTCCCCGCTGTATGGAAGCGCGGGGATTGGATGTGACGCCGGCGCTGATTGAAAAATTCAGGATACTGGGCGATGCTGCGAGCGTGGCTATTTTAACGCGCATCTTGACCGACGAAGTAGGTCATGTAGAGCTCGGCTCCTACTGGTTTAAATTTGTTTGTCAGCAACGCGGTTTTGAAGCCGAGGCCAAATACCGGGAGTTAATCGATCAATACTATGTTGGCGGCAAACCGAAAGGACCGTTTAACCGGGAATTGCGCAAAGTGGCCGGTTTTTCGGATGCCGAGATAGATTGGCTGGAATGCTAATGGCGTCAGCCTTCAAGGTGAAAGCAATACAATTATCCCTATGACTGATACCTCAACTATTCAGGATACACCGCCTACAGTGGAAGTCGTTGAACAGAGCGACGGGCAGAGTTGTGTCAAACTGACAGGCAGCTGGAATCTTCGCAGCCTGGTAACAGCAACCGAACTGAACCGGAAAATCAGCTCGTACGCAGCTAATAAAAACCTTCAGTGGGATTTGAGCTCGATTGAGGTGCTCGACAGCGCCAGCTCCTTGATTCTCTGGAAAGCCTGGGGAAAAAAGCTGCCGGTTGCGTTACTGTTGAAGCCTGAACATCAGCGATTATTTGAGCTCTGGCAAGCCCAGAAAATCCCCGCGTCCGAACCGGTCAGTTCCAATTCAAGCCTGATTATTAAATACGGCTATCAACAGCTCGCCAACTTTTGGGGGCAGTTGCTGCAACTGGTGACCTTATTGGGACAGCTGTTTTTGGATATAGGCTATCTGTTGCTGCATCCGGGCGACATTCCCTGGTCGGAAATTTCCATTACGATTTATGAATCGGGCGTTCGGGCTTTAGGTATTACGGCGCTGGTGGGCTTTTTGATCGGCATCGTGCTCAGTTATTTGTCGGCGTTGCAATTGAAGATTTTCGGGGCGGAGATTTATATCATCGATATTCTGGGTTTGAGCGTTATTCGAGAGTTAGGGCCGTTATTGGCGGCCATTCTGGTTGCGGGTCGCTCCGGTTCGGCAATGACGGCGCAAATCGGCATCATGCGGGTTACCGAGGAACTCGATGCACTCTCGGCGATGGGCATATCCCATTCCTTGCGCCTGACGCTACCCAAGGTGATGGCATTGACTATCGTATTGCCGCTGATAGGCGTATGGACCAGCGCGCTGGCGCTGATAGGCGGGATGGTTTCGGCGCAAAATACGCTGGACATCAGTTATCAGCAATTTTTTCTTAAACTGCCTGACGTGGTGCCGTTGACTAACGTTTTTATCGGTTTGGGGAAAAGCGCGGTTTTCGGCTTGATGATTGCGCTGATTGCCTGTCACTTTGGTTTTAGGATCAAGCCCAATACCGAAAGCCTGGGCAATGAGACCACTAACTCCGTGGTGGCAGCCATTACCGTGGTGATTATGGTCGATGCGGTATTCGCCATCCTGTTTATGAATGTGGGAATGCCATGAGCGATCCCTACGCAATACGACTGGAGCACGTCTGGACAAGCTTTGGTGATCCTAAAAAGGGTGCCGATAAAGTTGTTCATCAGGATATTAATCTTTGCCTGGAACAGGGCGAGATTTTGGGGCTGGTTGGCGCATCCGGTTGCGGAAAGACGACTTTACTGCGCGAAATTATCGGTTTGCAAACACCCAGCCAAGGCGAGATTTTCGTGATGGGACAGTCTTTGAAAAATGTCAATTCTGATCACGACCAGCGGCTGCGTAACAATTGCGGCGTGCTGTTTCAGAAAGGCGCGTTATTCAGCGTTTTAAATGTTTTTGATAATATTGCCTTTCCACTACGGGAGCTGGGTTTCCAAGATGAAGAATTGATTGCGCGTATCGTGTTCATGAAGCTAGAAATGGTGGGCTTAGCTGGTAGCGATGCCTGGTTAAAGCCGGCTGCTTTGTCGGGCGGTATGATCAAGCGGGTAGCGCTTGCCCGCACTATGGTTCTGGAACCAGCGCTGTTGTTGCTTGATGAGCCGACCTCGGGCCTTGATCCAATTTCCAGCGAAGACCTTGTCAAACTGTTATCCGAGATGCATAAGGATCTTCATTTTACCGTAGTCATGGTGACCCATGATTTGGATATATTGAGAGATTTGTGTACCAAGGTTGCCGTGCTGGCTGATAATAAGCTAGTTGCTTTTGGACCGCTGGCTTCTGTTTTAGACTGCAAGCATCCTTTTGTAGAAGAATTTTTTCACAATAGGCGCGCTGAACGGGTATTTGAATATAAGGAAACTGCTCATGGGTAGAGAAAACCATGCACTGATTACCGGGCTGTTTCTGATTGCTTTGGTGACGGCATCGACGGCGATTATTTTCTGGATTGGCACCATGAATCAGGAACGCAATCTCTATGTTATTTCAACTCGAGCCTCAGTTTCCGGTCTTAATCCTGAATCTACGGTCTTTTACCGGGGCATTGCGGTAGGGAAGGTACTTAATGTTCAATTCGATCCTTTGGATTCCGGCACCATCCTTGTTCCGGTTGAAGTCGACAAGAAAATCGCGCTGAGTAAGGGAGTTTACGCAACCCTGCGCTTAAAGGGTGTCACCGGATTAACCCAGATTCAGCTGGAAGATTCCGGTACTATTTCCGAGGAATTGCCACCGGGCGATAATCCCATGACCCGTATTCCTTTGGTGCCATCGTTGACTGACAAGTTGATGGATTCAGGAGAAGAGCTTTTGCATAAAGCCGATCATTTAATGCAACGGCTTAGTTCATTATTAAATGATGAAAATGAAAAAAATATCGGCGGTCTTTTAAGTAATCTCAAAACATTAACCGACAAGCTTTCCGAGTTGCAAAAAAGCGTGGATAAGGCGCTTGCCGGTGTTCCTGAGTTGACCACTGACGCCCGCAAAACCATGAGCAATATCGATGCGTTGGCTAACGAGTTACGGGGCTTGACCAGGGAAGTGAAAAACCTCAGCGCAAAAGCGGGGAACTTTGTCGATAGCGGAAAAAATACCGGCGATGCTTTGGCGCAGACGACGTTACCGAAAGTGAACAAGCTGCTGACTGAATTACAATCGACAACTCAACAGGTAAAAAGAGTTGCCACGATGCTGGAAAATAATCCGCAGGAATTACTGCTGGGGCCAACTCAACGAGATGCAGGGCCGGGTGAGCCGGGCTATAAGGAACAGCAATGAGATGTTTATTAATCGGCTGGCTGGTTTTTTTAAGCGCAGGTTGCGGCGTTACTGTCAAGCAGCCCGTGCTGCATGATTTTGGCGTATCGGTGTCAACAGCGGTTCAGCAGAGTAAAGCATCGGTTAGCATCAATGCGCCGACCTGGCTTTGGGATAATCGTATTCGCTATCGATTGCTGTTTTCCTCTCCCTCGCAAGTCAGGTTCTACGGTTTGGATCGCTGGATTGCCTCGCCGCCCGAGATGTTTGAGCAGTTGCTGAATTTAAGCGGCAAGGCTAGGGATTACGCATTGATAATTCGGTTGCAGGATTTTGAACAGCAATTTGATGCGCCTGACCGAGCTCGTGTGGTGTTGCGTTTCTCGGTGGAAGCTTATGCTGATAATAATAAACAGAAGATCGGTACGCAGGAATTTTATCTGCAACAGCCCACTCAAACGCCGGATGCGGCTGGTGCAATTAGTGGCTTTATTGATTTAGTACACAAGGCTACTGAAAGAATCCAGGATTGGGTCTCGGGATTATCGGATCGCCGGGAATAGGCGCTTTACGACTACATGGAAGCAGGGTGTGCTTGCCTGTAGGCAAAAAAAACCTCCCAGTGCCAAAGGCAAAGGGAGGAAAGGTGTACAGATACTGGATAGTTCTGAACTTTCACACTACGAGGAGGTATATGAAACTATTGGAGATAAGCTGTTAAGCTTTGATCTCGTGGCACAATGCTAAAAATAGCAAGAAAACGATCGCGTAAGAAATAAAGACCAATATTCCTGCGAATATCTTTATAAATCAGTCATGGTGGATTATTATCCGATGACTAAAGATTATACGTATGTAACTGTATGCTCACAATAGGGCTGTAAATTAATAGATTGTTTCTATTTTGTTGATAGTTGCTGAAATTTTCTCTGACTTAAACAAGTGCATGTTTGCAGGATTAAAAATCCAATTTTTTCGATCAATAAACCTTGTTGCCTATCCGATGAACCCGTTTATGAGCTGAACACCTTACACTATCAAAGTCTTAGGTATTGTGTAACATTAGGTAATTCTACTAATTGTATAAAAAATCAGTCGCCTCTATCCTGTAATTGCTTTAAACATACAACTAAATTTTTTGGTTGGACGGGTTTGGCATGCAATTGACAAGAGGTTTGGGTTTCCATGCTTTTGTCGGTTGGTTTCTTTTTTAGAAAGATTATCACCTACACTTTAATGAGGACAAAATCATGAAAAAATCAATATTTGCATTTGCAGGTTTATTGTTATTGCTAGGAACATTTCTAAGTACTGCGGTTTTTGCCGAAGATCATACTAAGGCAGCTCTGGAACACGCCAGTGCGGCGGTAGATGCGGGTAAAGCCGGTAAGTCTGAAACTTTGGTCGAACACGCAAAATTGGCAATGGAACATACGTTAGCCGCCGCCATAACAGCCAAGAGCATACCAAAAGGCCATCTGGATGCTGCCGCCAAGGAACTGCAAGACACCATTGATCATGGTAATTTGGGGCACGCCGATGTGGCCACGACACATGCTGAGGCAGCAGTAGAGCATATAAAAGCCGCCAGCAGCAAATAGTTTCAATATATTATGAGAAGGGCGGAGTATTCCGCCTTTTTTTTGTTTTCAATTCTATTACCTCTTGAATAGTCGAAATGCGGAAAATACCGCCGGTTAATTCGCGGCAACTTAAGCTAAACGCTCCTGTTACGGTCAAGCTAGTTCATAAAACTGTTTAATATCCGATAGTTGTTACACTTAAAGACTGTCAAAAAGCCGCATTAAACTATATAATTGCGCATAACATTCATCCAGTTAATGAGAATAGAGTGGATATTAAAGAATACATGAAAACGCTGGGCCGGCAGGCCAGGAAAGCGGGACGGGAAATAAGCCGTACCGAGTCGGGCAAAAAAAATCTGGCTTTGCTAAAAATCGCCGAAGCGATTGAGAACAGTCATGAACTGTTGATAGCGGAAAATCGTAAGGATTTAGATGCCGGCAAGAAAAACGGCCTGGACGCGGCTTTGCTGGACAGGCTGGAATTAAAGCCAGTCGGTATTCAAGCGATGGTTGAAGGTTTAAAGCAGGTTGCTGCGTTACCCGATCCGGTCGGCGAAATCAGCGATTTAAGCTACCGGCCCAGCGGCATACAGGTAGGCCAAATGCGCGTACCTTTGGGCGTGATCGGTATTATTTACGAGTCCCGTCCCAATGTAACCGTCGATGCGGCGGCTCTGTGCCTTAAATCCGGCAATGCCTGTATTTTAAGAGGCGGCTCGGAAGCCATCCATTCAAATCAGGCGATTGCAGCCTGTATTTCTCAAGGTCTGGAAGCGGCCGGTTTGCCGGTGGAAGCCGTGCAAATCGTGGCAACGGCGGATCGTGCAGCGGTTGGCGAATTAATTACGATGGATCAATACGTCGATGTGATCGTGCCGCGCGGCGGCAAAAGCTTGATCGAGCGCATTTCCAAGGATGCTACGATTCCAGTCATTAAGCATCTGGATGGCATCTGCCATGTGTATATCGATGACAAGGCGGACATAGACAAGGCGATCAGGATTGCCGTCAACGCCAAAACCCATCGTTACGGCGTTTGCAATGCGATGGAAACCTTGCTGGTTGCCGAAAGCATTGCCGCCAAAGTATTGCCGCTGCTGGCTGAAAAATACAAAGAAAAAGGCGTTGAATTACGCGGCTGTCTTAAAACCTGCTCCCTGATTCCGAACTGTATCAGAGCGACAGAGGAAGACTGGGATACCGAATATCTGGCGCCGATTTTATCGATCAGGATTGTCGACGGCATCGATCAAGCGATGGAGCATATCAATCAGCACAGTTCCGGGCATACCGAAGCGATTGTGACCGAGGATTACACTTTGGCTCGCCGTTTTCTGCGGGAAGTGGATTCCAGCTCGGTGATGGTGAATGCCTCGACCCGTTTTGCCGACGGCTTTGAATACGGGCTGGGCGCTGAAATCGGCATCAGCACCGACAAGCTGCATGCCCGAGGACCTGTGGGTTTAAAGGGTCTGACCTCGTTGAAATACATCGTTCTGGGTGACGGTCATATTCGGCAATAAATGATCGGCATCTTCGGCGGCACCTTCGACCCGGTTCATTACGGACATCTGCGTTCGGCGCTCGAAGTTAAGGACATCTTCGGGCTGGATGAAGTCCGGTTGATTCCCTGCGCTAATCCGCCGCATCGCGAACAGCCCGCCGTAACCGCCGAAATGCGCTTGCAGATGCTGGAGCTGGCGATAAAAAACCAGCCGGGGTTAAAGATCGATACCAGGGAATTGGACAGGTACGATTTGCATCAAGTGCCGTCGTATATGGTGGACACGCTAAAGTCCCTACGGCAGGAATTCCCGACAGAAGCCTTATTGTTGTTTATCGGCACTGACGCGTTCACATATTTAACCGGCTGGCATCAATGGCAGCGGTTATTCGACTTTGCGCATATCGTGGTGATGACCCGGCCGGGCTTTGAAATACAGCAACTCGAAGACTTTTTTAAAGTCCGGCTGACTAAAGATATTAACGAACTGACGCAAGCAAGCGCAGGAAAATTATGCTTCCAGCAAATCACCCAACTGGATATTTCGGCAACGGCGATCAGGGACATAATTGCAAGAAAACAGAATCCGGGTTTTTTATTGCCCGATGCTGTCATAGAATACATCAAGCAACACAAGCTTTACGAGACGCATTGATCTCATTATTTACACTAGGAATTTGAATGCAAGCAGAAGATATATTGAAAATTGTCCAGGATGTTTTGGATGAACGCAAAGGACAAAACATAACGACACTCGATGTTCGGGGCAAAACCAGTTTTACCGACTATATGGTCGTAGTAACCGGTACTTCGGATCGTCACCTGAAATCGTTATGTGAGTACGTATCGGAAAAGCTAAAAGAAAACGGCGTTAAACCTTTAGGCATGGAAGGCGATTTAGGCTCAGACTGGGTGTTGCTGGATTTGGGCGATGTGGTTGTCCATGCGATGAACGCTCAGGCGCGTGGGTTTTATCAGCTTGAAAAATTATGGTCGGTTGAGGGCTCTAAAGAAGGCGAGCAGAAAGCGGGTTAATAGCTGTAGGGCGGTTTCGCGTTAGCAAACCGCCAATCGACGCACAACGCCGATGACAGTCGTTCGCAGTTGCGGTGGATTACCTAGCGGCGAATCCACCCTACAAATCTCCTGCCTTATCCGCCTTACAGCTTTAACTGCGGAATTCTGGTTTATCCGTGCCCATCCAAAAACGGATTAATATCGGGCGTGTTTGCAGGTTTAAAGTTTTCCGGCTTTGATTCACCCAAATACTTTTCGCGCAAACTGTAATAAAGCTCCAGGCGTTCCCATTTCGGTTCAGGCAATACCTGCTGCTCGTCAGATAAAAACGGCGAAGGCAAAAAGACTGTTGTCAATTGGTCGCCAAAGCCGTTCCACAGCCGCAATCCCCAGCTGCGTCCACCGCCGCATTTGCCGCCACGCATTTCAAAAAAGCCAATTTTAGCAACGGGACGATTTTTTCTCAGTTCTTCAGAGGGGCAATTCTTGTGCGGTCCAATGCAAAGATGAAAATGCCAATGACCCAGGTCAACGGTCAAATAGCCATCAAGATAAGAAAGATTTGGCTGTTTAGCAAAACGTACTTCAAAGACGGCGCCTTCAACGCAGGGGCCAACGACAATCTTATTCCAGTTTTTCGAGAACAGATCTTGCGACAGCTCTTTCATCTTTTCTTCGGTGGGTTCGAAGTACGTATATTCAGTGATTGTGCCACCCAGATTTTCAACCGTCTCACGATTGATAACGGTTGAGTCAATTGTTGCTATTGTCATTTGTTTATCCATTGGCGACCTCGGGCTTTTGTTGTGGTTCATTATCATAACCGTAAGGGCAATGACGACACCCTGAATGACAGCAATAGCCGCGTTTCAAGTGGTATTCGGCTGTGTAAACCACCCAGCCGTCTTCACGATAAAAATCAACTTCTTCTGTCAAGTTCTTCATATTCGGGTCGCGTGTCAGGCAGTGCATTGAATAGTTTAGCGATGGACAAACCTGCAACCGCATAACACAAGGTATAACCAACATAAGGCGGGTAATACTGGGCTACCCGTGCAAAATATTGTCCCCAGGATAAATCCGCATAACGACCTGAAAACAAATAGAAGCTGCCGTTTGAAATGGCAAATGCCGCCGATGTTGCCAGTATCAGGAGACCCAACTGTATTGCCAGTTCAGTCATATTTAGTGATTTGAATTCCGAGCTGTAGCGACCTGCAAACCACATAACCGCATAGGTAGGAATCAGGAAACCATAGGCAGGCGACACACACCAGCTGCTGGTGCCGTTTTGGATGGCGATGGTGTCAATCAACGCCGCCATGACAGCCAAGAAGATGAACAAGGCCTTTTTGCGGTAAAAACCGGCAAAGAAAAAAACCGCCAACGAAGCATCGGGCAGATGCAATACGTCGCCAAAGTGATGAAAGCGCGTCAGCGCCATCAGCGCCATCAGCGCGATCAGGGGGATAGGTAAATATTCGGCTTGCAACCATTGTTTTATGTTCATGATGTTGTTTCCCTTAGGTTAGTTGTTATAGTGGATTGAAACAAAGAAATTCCTGTCTGCGGTATTGTAGGTATTAATGGTTTGATACTGTTTATCCAGCAGGTTGTTCAGCTTTGCGCTCAGCGTCCAGTTTTTACTTAAATGATAAGCCGAGCGTAAATCAACGGTTACGTAACCGGCAACCTTGGTTTTGTTCAGCGTATCATCAAAACGGTCAGCCTGAGCCAGCACATTAGCGCCCAGATCAAACTGTCCGAAGGAGCGCGATAAATCATAGGATAAGGTTTTTTCCGCACGGCGCGGCAGTCGCGCATTAGACTCCCGGTTTTTAGGGCTTAACAGGTTCATGTTCAACTTGCTGTTCCAGCCCATCAACTGCGTCCCGATTTCAGCTTCAATACCGTCAATTTGCGCTTTACCGACGTTTTCTGCGCTGGATTGAAAGGTTATCGGGTTCGTTACCGCCACGATCAAATTGTCGATATTGGTATGGTAACCGCGAATTTCCCATTGTAGCCAATCATGGTCGCCAGCCAGTCCCGCTTCGAAAGAAGTTGATTGTTCGGCTTTTAGAGAAGAATTACCGAATCCCGGAAAATAAAGCTGGTTAAATGTCGGCGCTTTGAACGCATTGCCAAAACTGGCAAACGGGCTGACGCCGTAGTCCCCGTTATAACGCCAGCCGAAATTGCCTGTCAACTGATCGCCAAACGCCTCGTTTTTATCCCCGCGTACCGATGCGTTGATAAAGTGGTCATCCAGAATGCGGCTGTGTAATTCGGTGAATACACCGACATCATAACGAGAGCGCTCAGCGAATTTTTTTGAGCTGTCCACTTGATCCAGGCGGTAGTCGGAGCCGATAACCAACTGGTGATCATCAGACAAGGCAAGCTCATTCAACCAACTGGCATTCCAGCGAGTACTGTTAAACTTGCTGGAGAAAGAACCATTAGGCGCAAAATTATCGCTATCATCGCGGCTTTGCCCCAAGCGCAGTATTGAGCGCCAGTTATCAACAATGTTGATGCTGGCTGTAGTACCTACAACCTGGTTGACAAATTCTGTTTTATTTGGGTTGCCGTCATATTCGGTTTTCCCCTCGGCCCGCATAAAAAATGCCTCAACTTCTGCATTGTTGTCAAAACGGTGACCTAATCTGGCATTCAGCGCCGTGTTCAGGTAACCGTCCTTGTCAGGCTGATTAACGCCGAACGGCCCCGGGGTTGGCTGCCGGGCATTAAAACCCTGAGAACCGAACTGCGATGAACCCAAGGTATACCAGCTGTTTTTCCATTTACCGCTGACAGTACCGGAAGCGCGGTAAGTATCATAGGAGCCGCCGCCGGCATCCAAGGTGACGCTGGGCTTATCCTCCCGCCCGCCTTTGCGGGTAAAAATCTGGATAACCCCGCCTATCGCCTCTGAACCGTAAAGGCTTGATTGAGGCCCCCGAATAATTTCCACCCGCTCGACCTGATCGATCGGAATAAATTCAAAAGGTGTCGTACCCATGGTAACAGAGCCGACTTTAATGCCGTCAATCAACACCAATACGTGGTCGGCATTAGTGCCGCGCATGAACACACTGGTAGTTTTTCCGTAGCCGCCATTTTGGGTGATGTCGATTCCGGTGCTGCCGCTTAACAGTTCCGGTAAGGTTTTAGCTTGCAGGCGTTCAATATCCTTTCGGGTATAGACAGTGGCCGCAGCCGCCAGCTGATTTTTAGCCGTCTCTGTCCGGGTTGCCGTAACAACTATATCGGGAAGATTTTGCACAGTTTCCTGCGCCTGTAACGGGGTATTAAAGCCCGTGAGTAATAATGAGCCGAAGATGAATTTTTGCATGTGTGTCCTCTGCGCCGCCCGCGCATAATGGTTGTGAGTACACAACAGAGGACAAAAGAAAACGAGAGATGACACGGAGCTGTACTGTCACTTTCGCAGACAGCCCTCCGCTGTACCGAATTAAACTTTCGGGCCGGTCTCCGGGCTTATAAGTGGCGTTAACCTGAATCATCACCTTCCCATGCGTGAACACAGTGGCATCTTGATGAAACTTTTACTTATATACCGTTGCGGGGGCAGCGTCGGATTTGGTTTTAACCTTACCGACTTCCCGTTTAACCATTGGGTTTGAAAAACCCTCCGGAACCTGAAAGCAAGGCGCAATTATAGGGAGTTAAATCGATAAAGCAAATTTACGGCTGTCGTAAACAAGATTAAAACCTTACCGAAGCCGTCAGCCTTAACATACGCGGTTCCACCGGATGCTTGAGTATGCCATCCACTCCTTCGGCGGCTTCTCCCGGCAAACGCGACGTATAGGCATAAGCCGTGTCGTTGCTCTTTGAACCCAGCAAGTTGAACAGATCGAGTTCAAATTTCAAGTCCTTATGCTGATAGCCAAGCCCCCAGTTAACCAGCGTCGTATTGCCTGCGGTCAGGCTGCCTGTGTCATTAAGCGGAATGTCGCCAAAGTGGCGCAGGCGTAACGATGTAAAGGTATGAAAGGGAAGTTGCACCACGGCTCCGGCGCTGATGACCCGGCCAACCGAATTGGTAATATGGTTAACCTCGCGCGGCACGCCGACATAACGCGCTTTTGAAAAAGACAGGTCCGCATCCAGAGTCAGGGTATCGTTGACTTGGTAATAGTTGCTCCATTCCACGCCGTGACGTTCGCTACGTCCGCTGGGCTCGGTGCTGCTCGCATCGCCGACGAAAATCAGTTCGGAATTGACCTGCATCCACCACAGCGCCACCGTGGAATTCAGTCCCGGAATAAACTGGTTACGCACGCCGATTTCACCGCCGCGCGACCGCACCAGCGGCGATACGGAATCGGCCGGATCGCCGCTGACCGGGTTAACCCGCAAGGTAGCGCCGCGTGCGTCGTTGGAGTGATGGCCGTAACCCAGATTAACAAACACTTCGTTATCAACCCAGGGGCCGAAAATCAGGCTGAGTTTGGGGCTCAACAGAGATGCGTTGCGTTGACCGGAATTGGCTGCGAGTGTCCTGCTGCTAACATTCATATCCAAAAAGTCGGCACGTAATCCGGAAATAGTGCGGAACTTTTCCAACCACTGAACTTGATTTTTCAGGTAAACCGCCACGCTGGTTTCGCTAATGTCATCCTGGCGCACCGTCTGGAAAATCCGGCGCTGTTCGGTGCGGTTTAACGCCGCTCCGATGACCTCGTCATGGCGGATTTGCATGCCTACGCTGTTGTCGACGTCCATGCCGAACCATTTGGCAAACCAGGTTTGTTCGCCGTTGCCGCCGGTGACCACGCGGCGCTCGGTTTGATGCACTTGATCGCCTTGCTCGGGGTTGTCAAGAAAACCGGTAGGGTTGGAATAAAGATTGAGGTCGTAATAAGCAAGATAGGCATTAAAGTCATTCTTGTAGCTGTCGCCTTGGCTCCAAACGTTGCTCGACAAGCTGTAACGGCTGCTGTCGCCGCCATCGGAAGGGTCCATGCTGCCGTACAGGTCAAGCGTACCGCTATCGATAGCCCGCTCCGGAATCTGGTTAGTTGCGTTCCAGCTGGAGTGATAGGCTTTGGCGTTGACCGACAAGCCCCAATCTTTATTGTCCAGCGTGTAGCGCAACATGCCGTTGTATTTGCCCAAGTCTTCCGGCTGTTGCCACACGCCGTTATAAGCATTGAATTCGCCCGCAAACAGCAAATCGCCGGTGCCGATTTTTTTGGAATCCGCCAATAGCGCACGGTAATAGCCAAACTCGCCGCCGGTGAATTTGAATAGACCTTTGGGTAAACTGCGCATCGTGTGCATCCGCGAATAACCGGCGGAAGAAAAATCCCCGGCATCGGCGTAATAAGGCCCTTTGCCGTATTCGATATGGTCAACCAGTTCGGGAATGACGCTGTTCAAGTCCAGATAACCTTGCCCGTGAGCATGGCTGGGCATGTTCATCGGCACGCCGTCGACCATTACCGAAAAGTCGGTGCCGTGATCCAGATTAAAGCCGCGCAAATAAAACTGATTGGCCTTGCCCGAGCCGCTGTGCTGAGTTGCCAGCGCACCGGGTACCACTTCGACCAGCTCGCCGGCTCGCGCCAAGGGGCGGTAAGCGAACTCACGTTGTCCGACTACGCCTTGCGATGCCGATGCGGCTATGCCCAATAAGTCGGTTGCCCGGCCTTTGACCTCCATCGCGTCCAGCGTAACGGTTTTTGCTTCATCGGTGGATGAGGCTTGCGAGGGTTGAGTCTGGATAAATCCGACGATTATTAATGAGCTGAAGATGAGTTTTTGCATGTGTGTCCTCCGCGCCGCCCGCGCATGATGGTTGCTTTACACAACGGAGGACAAAGAAAACGAGAGATGACGCGGAGCTGTACTGTCACTTTCGCAGACAGCCCTCCGCTGTACCGAATTAAACTTTCGGGCCGGTCTCCGGGCTTATAAGTGGCGTTAACCTGAATCATCACCTTCCCATGCGTGAACACAGTGGCATCTCGATGAAACTTTTACTTATATACCGTTGCGGGGGCAGCGTCGGATTTGGCGTGAACCTTACCGACTTCCCGTTTAACCATTGGGTTTGAAAAACCCTTTGGAACCTGAAAGCTGGAATGATTATAAGGGGTGAGGGGGATAAAGCAAATTTGCTGGGTTAGGGGGTTAGGTTTTTGTGTAATTAGTTTTTTATCTAGAGTTAGATTTGGTTATACTCAGGCTGCTGTAAAAAACAAAAGTGATAATATGTATTTATATTATTCAAGTACAAATAAAAAAGAGGAATGATGGATTGAAAGAAATTTTAGCCTAGTCCCGTAGGCCGGAATAAGCCGGTTCGAGCGGTAGCGAGAACTGGTGTTTCCGGCAAGCACCATCCAAACTCGCCGGAAACGCCACCTCGCGCTACGCGCTTGGATGGCCTTATTCCGGCCTACGTCTAATGTTTTTAGGGTCTGCCCATGAGCGATTATCGACGCTTGTATATCCCCGGATGGACGTATTTCTTTACCTTGGTAGGTTATCGCCGCAAATCGATCTTTGCTGACAGTCCAGTAGGCCGGAATAAGCCGGTTCGAGCGGTAGCGAGAACTGGTGTTTCCGGCAAGCACCATCCAAACTCGCCGGAAACGCCACCTCGCGCTACGCGCTACGCGCTTGGATGGCCTTATTCCGGCCTACGTCTAATGTTTTGAGGGTCTGCCTATGAGCGATTATCGACGCTTGTATATCCCCGGAGGGACGTATTTCTTTACCTTGGTAGGTTATCGCCGCAAACCGATCTTTGCCGACAGCGCACGGGTGGATCAACTCCGCCGGTCTTTTCGTGAGGTAAAGGCGAAACGCCCTTTTGATCTGTTGGCGGCGGTGGTTTTACCGGATCATCTGCATTGCTTATGGCGCTTGCCGGAGGGTGACGTCGATTTTTCCACCCGTTGGCAAATGGTGAAGGCGGATTTTTCGCGGCATGTTCCCGAGAAAACCCGAAAAAACGGAGCAAAAACGGTTTGGCAGCCGCGCTTTTATGATCATTGCATCCGCGACGAAAACGACTTCCATAAACATTTGGATTACATCCATTACAATCCGGTTAAGCATGGTTTGGTTTCCACGCCCGGCGAATGGCCGCATAGCTCTTTTGCACGTTTCGTCGCGCTTGGTTGGTATTCAAGCGGTTGGGGCGATATTGCGCCTCCCGATGTGGAAGACATGGAACACGAGTAGTAATCCAGGAAAAATGCGGTAGGATGGTTAGAGTAGGCCGGAATAAGCCGGTTCGAGCGGTAGTGAGAACTGGTGTTTCCGGCAAGCACCCTCGAATTCGCCGGAAACGCCACCTCGCGCTACGCGTCCTTCGGCTTCCGCTCAGGAGAGCCTTGGATGGTCTTATTCCGGCCTACGCCTGGTCATAGCTGAGACAACATCAATATCTTAGCTGACTGCATCACCCCGGCAGTCAGCTAACAAACTCAACGGGGCAAACTGGAAGGAATAGATCATGAATTGGTATCTGGAAGTTTTAAAAAAGTACGCGGAGTTCAGCGGTAGGGCCAGCCGACAAGAGTATTGGTTCTTTATGTTGTTCAATATTCTTATCAGCGCCTTTTTTGCGACCATTGACTTTTTTGGCGGCTCTTTTAATGTTGAAACCGGCGTCGGCTTGTTAAGTGGTCTTTACTCAGTGGCCGTATTAATTCCCGGCATAGCGGTAACGGTTCGGAGGCTTCATGACACTGACCGTAGCGGTTGGTGGTTGTTGATCCCGCTGATCCCGATCATCGGCGGTATCGTGCTTTTTATCTTTATGATTCAGGACAGCACGTCCGGCGACAATCAACATGGTCCCAATCCAAAGTAGGGCGGCAATGCGCAAGGCGTGGCAGTCGAATAGGGCAGGCCTTCTCCGTATTTTTCTGGCGCGCTACGCTGGGCCTTGCCACCCATGCCGGAGTAACGATCTTTTGGTGTCCCGCAGACACTTTTGCGAATGCGAAAAGGGGTTTGACGGGTAAGTGGCTAGAACATCAATCCTCGATGTTCTCTGGCGTGACTCTTAACATTTCATCAACACTGGTTATCCCCGAAGCTACTTTTTCGGCCGCGCTGAGGCGCAAGGGTCTCATGCCTTCAAGCATGGCTTGTTTTTGCAGCACGGCACTGTCGCAACCGCTGACCATTAATTTTTTCAGCACCGGTGAATTACTGAATATTTCATAAATGCCGATTCGGCCCGAATATCCGGTGTATCTGCACTCTTTACAGCCGACTGCTTCGTATATATAAGAAGGGGTTGCCGCTTTATAGGGCGTGATTAATCGGGACCACTGTTCATCGTCTATGCCGACCTGTTTTTTACAGTTTCTGCATAAAACCCGTACCAGGCGTTGCGCCATTACGCCTAATAAAGTCAGTTGAATCAAGTAAGCGGGCACGCCAATATCCAGCAAACGAACCACCGCCGAGGGCGCATTATTGGTATGCAAGGTGGAAAACACCAAATGCCCGGTAAGCGAGGCCTGAATCGCCATTTCCGCTGTTTCCAGGTCGCGGATTTCGCCGACCATAATAATATCGGGGTCCTGGCGCATTAAAGCGCGAATGCCGCTGGCAAAGGTAAGCCCGATATTGGCTTTAACTTGCAACTGGTTAAAGCTGGGTTCGATCTGTTCAATAGGGTCTTCGACGGTGCATAGGTTGACTTCGGGGGTAGCCAGATGTTTCAGGGTTGAGTACAGCGTGGTGGTTTTTCCTGAGCCTGTAGGCCCTGTGACCAGGATGATGCCGTGCGAATGTTGAATCAATCTATTCCAGGTTACCTTTTCGTGGTTGTTAAAACCCAGTTGTTTATAATCGCGCGTCAGTACTTCGGGGTCGAACACGCGCATGACCATTTTTTCGCCGAAAGCGCTGGGCATCGTGGAAAGTCGTAATTCAATTTCTTTTTTTCCTGAGATATGCGTTTTAATGCGGCCGTCTTGCGGCAATCTTTTTTCGGCAATGTTCATCCTACCCAGAATTTTTAACCGGCTCATCACCGGGTTCATAACGGCTGCGGGTAACTGATACACATCATGCAAAATGCCGTCGATTCTAAAGCGCACATTGCCTTGATTACGGCGAGGTTCGATATGAATATCGCTGGCACGCTGATCAAACGCGTATTGCATTAGCCAGTTGACTAAATTAACAATATGCTGATTTTCCGCATCCAGATTACTGATTTGACCCAGTTCAACCAATTGTTCAAAATTATAAAGGGTGCTGGTTGGCTGATTGGCTGAGTTATCGGTCGCCCCTTTTAAGGATTTTGCAAACGCGTAAAACTCGCCCAAATAACGTTTAATCTCATCCGGATTAGCCATCACACGAGTTATCTGGCCTGATTGGATTTTCTTTAGATCGACCTCCCAAGCCCGGATATAGGGTTCTGCGGTCGCAATGACGGCTTCATCTTTGCTTACTTTGATCGGCAGGATGTTGTAATTTGCAGCATAAGCGTGACTGTAAATTAAAGTCACGGAAGGGATGTCGATTTTTAACGGATCAATGTAGTAATAGGGCAGGTCGACTTTTTTTGCCAACCACTGGGTTAAATTCTCAAGCGTTAAAGGTTTTCCAAGCTGGGTTTGGTCTGTTACATCGCATTCGATAAGAATATTGAGCGGGTGTTTGACTTGGCTGGTGGAAGATTTTCCGTATACCCGGCACTTTTCAAGGTCCGCGTCCGAAATCACCCCGTCTTCTTGCAACCAAAGCAATACTTGCTCAAGCGTTAATTTAGCCTCTTGTTGCTCTTTTGGGTCAGCGAGTGGCGGGTGTTGGTTTAGCAATTGTGTGGACATTAAATGACAAATGATGATTAACGGGTAATTGTACTCGTCTGTAGGAATTTGGGGCGGCTATGGTTGGCGATCATGCCGCACAGAATGCTTTAACACATCCCAAACCGAACGCAGATTGGATTCAGGTTCAGGCAACAGCAGGGTGATTGCGATTTCTTCAACGGCTGCAAGTATGCACACCACGGCAGCCGCTCGAAACGGCCATGCCGGGCCGCCCAGAAACAGTACATACAAGGTCAGGCCCATAACGACGGCGGCGATTTTGACTGCCCAGGTATGATAACTGGTAAAGCACCCGAACTTGAGCATGCCGGCAAGGGCAGGCAACAGGCAACTCGCGACAATCAGGCCGACATAAAGCAATTCTCTACTCACCACATCAGGCCACAGCCACCAGCAACACAAGGCGATGGTCAGATAGGTGATGACATCCGCCCAGCTGTCAAGAGTAGCGCCAAACTGGGTAACTTGTCCGGTCAACCGGGCCGCCATGCCGTCGAGCAAGTCGGTAAGAAAGGTAATCGCTAACAGTTCCATAAAGGCGATGCCGTGTCCATTCCATGCTAACCATAACAATACCGGCGCTGCGACAAAGCGAAATCCCGTCAGAAGATTGGGTAAGGTCAGTTTGGAGGGTGCGTTGTTCATAAGGTAAATGAGGCTGTTAATGGCGCATGGTCTGAAAGCGCATGCCAAGGCGCGTGGCTTAACCGTTCGCACGATACCGGGGTTAAGCCTCGATAATAAATGCGGTCCATCGGTAAAAAAGGCATCCAGGCCGGAAAGCTTCGCGCATAGCGGCCATGGATTTCGCGGAAAATCTCCTGCAATCCCAGATGATCATGGAAGAATCTATCGGCCTGCCCCAGCCAGTCGTTAAAGTCACCGGCTATGATTAGCGGCGCATCATGCGGCACATGACTGTCGATACGCGCACATAGCTTGCCAATCTGAAGGCGGCGCTCTTTGCCTGTCAAGCCGAAATGAATGCACACAATATGCACATCCTGACTGCTTCCCGGCAGTCGAATAACGCCATGCAACAGGCTGCGACTGGCCCAGGGAAAAGGCGATACGTTAATGTTTTCCCAGCGCTCGAACGGATGTTTGCTGAGGATGGCATTGCCGTGATGACCGGCATTGTAAATCGCATTCTTGCCGTAGGCATGGTAAGGCCAGATGTTTTCAGCGAGAAACTCAAGTTGGGACAAAACCGGCCAATCGGCGATTTTTTTCTCATGGCGCAGGTGCTCACCCTGCATTTCCTGCAAGAACATCAAATCGGCATCGGCGGCTATCAAGGCATCCCGAATCTGGTGCAGCACAAACCGCCGATTGCCGACATTAAAACCTTTATGGATGTTGTAAGTTAATACCCGTAATCCTTGTTTATTCATGCACGCTTTGATGATGTTGTTTCAGTTAAAAACTTTAAAATCTTATCACCACGAAGACACGAAGGACACGAAGAAATAAAACTTCGTGTCTTCGTGGTGAATAAAAGCTCTGATTCAATTAATAAGGCCGCTTGCGGATATGTAACCGGTAAAGAACCGGCGAGATCAATTCCTCAATCAGGAAAAAAAGCGCCACAATCAGGATGATGTCGATCAGGCTCAGCGCTAGCGGCTCTTTTAACAGTAAGATCGGTAACAATGACTCGGGCACCGTGTCAAGACCGCGCGCTCGACTGCTTTCACTGCAACCCATTCGGCGTTTGATAAAGCTTGCCAGCAAATCGCCGGCCATTGTCAAAGCGCCGAATAATGCCCCCGTCAACGGCTCTATTCCGCTTAAAAAGGCTACCAGGGTTGTAAAGAAAACAGCCGAGCATAAGCCGCGCCAGGTTTTAGTGTTGCCAAACAAGCGCCGGCCGTCGCGCAGTTTTAACTTATTATCCACCGGCCATGCCCAGCGCTTGCCCAGTGCTTTATTGATCAGCACCGGCGCACCGTTCGCCGCAACGAGCAATGCAATAGCCTGGATCATGCAATATAAACACAGCGATAGCGCAGTCATGCTGAATCCTCGGTTGCCCAGAAAAACCCTGCCTTTAGCTGATCTTATTTGACCATAGATTAACAATCACTGTCGATTCAGGTTACGGGTAATTTCTCCGCCGATTGCCGTGCTTGATGACGGACTGGTTCGCGCATAAAACAGGCGGCTTAAAAATGCTGTAAAATGCTGTAAAATGCCTGAAAGGCGAGTTTTGCCACTTACTTCAACTACGAGAAAACCATGATAGATAAAAAACTGCTTGATATTCTGGCCTGTCCTTTATGCAAGAGCCCGTTGATTTATGACAAGTCCAAGCAGGAACTTATCTGCAAAGCCGACCGTATCGCTTTCCCTATCCGTGACGATATTCCGGTCATGTTGGAAGATGAAGCCCGCGAATTAACCAGCGACGAAATCGACGCATTAAAAAAATGAGTGTGCGTTTTAAAGTCGTCATCCCGGCAAGATACGGGTCGACAAGATTGCCGGGGAAACCGCTGCTGAACATTGCAGGCAAGCCGATGATTGCGCATGTCTGCGAACGCGCGCAGGAAGCCGATGCCGATGAAATCATTGTCGCCACCGATGATGAGCGGATTTTTCAGGCCGTCACTGATTTGGGTATTAAAGCGGTCATGACCCGCGCCGACCATCAAAGCGGCACGGAAAGAATTGCCGAGGTCGCAAGGCTTTGCGGCTGGGCCGGTGATGAAATCATCGTGAATCTGCAAGGCGATGAACCCCTTATTCCGCCTGCCTATATCCGTGATGTCGCTGCGGCTTTAGCCGGTCAAAAGCAGGCGGGCATCGCCACACTGGCGGCCAAAATCACCGATCCCGAAGAAATTTTTAATCCCAACGCCGTCAAAGTGGTTTTGAACCATGCCGGTTACGCGCTTTATTTTAGTCGCGCGCCGATTCCTTGGGAAAGGGATGCGTTTACCCGGTCAGGCGGGTTGCCCTCGGGGAAACTGCCTCATCTCAGGCATATCGGCATGTACGCTTACACGGTCGATTTTTTAAATCGATATTGTCTATGGGATGCATCGACGCTTGAGTCGGTTGAATCCCTGGAGCAGCTGAGAATACTGTGGCACGGCGAAGCTATTCGGGTGGAAATCGTAGACAAGACACCGGCTGCCGGTGTCGATACCCAAGAAGACTTGCTACGCGTGGAACAAGTATTACGCTTGAATCACTAGCCTGTCCGGGTACTGTTTTTATTTGACATGGCGTTTCGCTTGGATAGCCTTATTCCGGCCTACAAGGCTGTTTCGGTTTGACATAGCGTATTAATAACAGTACCTTGGGCAACATTTTTTAACTTTAACTTAAACACCGGTTTTTTCAAGAGCAGTCAATGGAACAATTTCAAAGAATAAGTCGTTTACCTCCCTACGTTTTTAATATTGTTACTGATCTGAAAGCCAAAGCTCGAGCGGCGGGCGAAGATATTATCGATTTCGGCATGGGTAATCCCGATCAGGCCACACCCGACCATATCGTGACTAAATTGATCGAATCTGCCCAACGTCCCGACACGCATCGTTATTCGGTTTCCAAAGGCATACCCCGGTTAAGAAAAGCCATCTGCACCTGGTATAAAAACCGCTTTGATGTCGATTTGGACCCGGATACCGAGGCGATTGTTACCATCGGTTCAAAAGAAGGTTTGGCGCATTTGGCGTTGGCGACTTTGGGACCTGGTGATGTGGTGCTGGTGCCGAACCCCGCTTATCCGATCCATCCTTACGGCGTGGTGATTGCCGGTGCCGATCTTAGGCATGTGCCGATGATTCCGGGCGGCGATTTCTTCGAAGAATTGCACAAAGCCATTATCGATTCATGGCCCAAGCCGAAAATGCTGATCCTTAATTTTCCGGGCAATCCGACTACTCAGTGCGTGGAGCTGGATTTTTTCGAGAAAATTATCGCCGTCGCCAAAGAGCATAACATCTGGGTGGTACAGGATATTGCTTATGCGGACATCGTTTTCGACGGCTACAAGGCGCCGTCGATTCTTCAAGTCGAAGGCGCAAAAGACATCGCGGTCGAGTTTTTCTCGCTGTCGAAAAGCTACAACATGCCGGGTTGGCGTGTAGGTTTTATGTGCGGTAACAAGGAGCTGGTTTCCGCGTTGGCACGCATTAAATCTTATCTGGATTACGGCACCTTTACGCCGATTCAAATTGCCGCGATTGCAGCGCTTGAAGGCCCGCAGGAATGCGTTGCCGAAATTGCCGAGATGTACCGCAAAAGACGCGACGTGCTGTGCGACGGCTTAGCGGCAGCAGGATGGCCGGTTGAAAAACCCAAAGCCACGATGTTCGTTTGGGCACGTATTCCCGAAGCGTATCAGCACATGGGTTCGCTTGAGTTTTCCAAAAAGCTGCTGGCGGAAGCCAAAGTCGCGGTTTCGCCGGGGGTTGGCTTCGGCCAACATGGCGATGATCATGTCAGGTTCGGCCTGATCGAGAATGAACACCGCACCCGTCAGGCGGTTCGCGGCATACGCAACATGATGAAAAAAGACAAGGTTGTATAATCCTTTAATAGAACACGGATGACGCAGATTGAGCGGATTTACACAGATTTTTCTTTTCTTTTTATCAGCGATAATCTGTCAAATCCGCGTCATCTGCGTTCCATTTTTTTAATTGTTAGTTATGTTGCCAAATTTTTTTTAGCTGGAGTTTGATTTGAAACCGGTAAAAGTAGGTGTATTAGGATTAGGTACTGTCGGTGGCGGCACCGTCAATGTGTTGAAGCGGAATGCGGCGGAAATCGCCCGCAGGGCAGGTCGTGAAATCATTATCACCCGCGCCTCAGCCAAAGATTTAAACAAGCCGCGTATTTGCGATACGCAAGGCATCGCCTTAACGACCGATCCTTATGAAATCATCAATGATCCGGAAATTGAAATCATTCTGGAACTGATTGGCGGGGCAGGGCCAGTCAAAGACATGGTGTTAAAAGCCATAGAAAACGGCAAGCATGTCGTTACCGCCAATAAGTCGCTGATTGCGTTGCACGGCAACGAGATTTTCGCCAGAGCCAGCGAAAAAGGTGTAATCGTAGCCTTTGAGGCCGCTGTTGCCGGAGGCATTCCGATTATCAAAGCCATACGCGAAGGCTTAAGCGGCAACCACATCGAATGGCTGGCAGGCATCATCAACGGCACAGGTAATTTCATCCTGACCGAAATGCGCGATAAGGGCCGTGATTTTGCTGATGTATTAGCCGAAGCGCAAGCCCTGGGCTACGCAGAAGCCGATCCTACCTTTGATGTGGAAGGCATAGATGCGGGTCATAAATTAACCATTCTGGCATCCATTGCTTTTGGCATCCCGTTGCAGTTTGACAAGGTTTTTACCGAGGGCATTACCAAAATCACCCGCGCCGATGTCGAGTACGCTGAGCAACTGGGGTACCGCATCAAGCATTTGGGCATCGCCCGCAAAACGCCGGAAGGTATCGAGTTAAGAGTGCATCCGACGCTGATTCCCGAGCGTCGTCTGATTGCCAACGTAGACGGCGTCATGAATGCCGTTTTGATTAAAGGCGATGCCGTCGGTCCTACGCTTTATTATGGCGCCGGAGCCGGAGCCGAGCCTACCGCATCATCTGTTGTTGCTGACGTGATCGATGTGGTCAGAGCCTTAACCAGCGACCCTGAAAACCGCGTGCCGCATTTAGCCTTCCAGGCCGACGCCTTAGCCGACATTCCGGTTTTGTCGTCTGATATGTTCAGGACTTCTTATTATTTGCGGCTTAATGCAGAAGACAAGCCGGGGGTTTTGGCTGAAGTGACCCGGATTCTGGCCGATCATCAAATCAGCATTGAAGCTATCAGCCAAAAAGTACCGCTGAACAATGAAACATCGGTACCGATTATCATACTGACTCAGATCACGCTTGAAAAAGAAATGAACGCGGCTATCGCTGAAATTGAAGCGTTAAAAACCGTTACCGGTAAAGTCAACCGCATCCGTCTGGAAACTTTGGGATAAAAAAACATGTCTACGCAAAAACACTACACCGGCTTGATTGAACGCTACAGAGACCGTCTGCCGGTCAGCGCAAGCACCCGCATCATCAGCTTGAACGAAGGCAATACGCCGCTGATCCAACTGCAAAACATTCCCCGATTGATCGGCAAGGAGGTTGATATTTACGTCAAGTTTGAAGGCCTGAACCCGACCGGTTCGTTTAAAGACCGTGGTATGACCATGGCGGTCACCAAGGCCGTGGAAGAAGGCAGTCAAGCCATCATCTGCGCCTCGACCGGTAATACGTCAGCGGCAGCGGCAGCGTATGCGGCGCGCGCCGGTATCAAAGCCTTCGTGCTGATTCCTGACGGTAAAATCGCCCAAGGCAAGCTGGCGCAAACCCTGATGTACGGCGCTGAAATCATCCAGATTAACGGCAACTTCGATAAAGGCATGGCGTTGGTTAAGGAAGTCGCCGAACATGCGCCGGTTACTATCGTTAACTCGATCAACCCGTTCAGAATTGACGGACAAAAAACCGCTGCCTTTGAAATCGTCGACGACCTCGGTTTCGCGCCTGACTATCACTGCCTGCCGGTCGGCAATGCCGGAAACATCACTGCCTACTGGAAAGGCTATACCGAATATGCTACCGATCGCGTGTGCAGCACTCGCCCGGTTATGTGCGGTTATCAGGCGGCAGGCGCTGCGCCGTTCGTCGCTGGTCACATGATCGATGAGCCGGAAACCATTGCCACCGCGATACGCATCGGCCATCCGCAATCCTGGGATTTCGCCTGGGCCGCGCAAAAAGAGTCCGGCGGCTGGTTTGACAAATTCACCGACGAGCAGATTTTAGCCGCGCAAAAAATGCTGTCCCAGTATGAGGGCATTTTTTGTGAGCCGGCCTCGGCAACTTCATTAGCCGGTGCCTTGCATGACATCGGCTCAGGGAAGATCCCGGAAGGCAGCAAAATTGTCTGCACCTTAACCGGCAACGGCTTAAAAGATCCCGATACTGCTATAACGCAATGCACAGCGGCGCATCCGGTGACCATTGAGGCCAGCCTGGATGCGGTTAAGCGGGCTATTTTGGATTGTTTGTAAACAGATTTTCACCACGAAGACACGAAGTTTCGCTAGTTCCCAAGCTCAAGCTAATGAATCATTAAGGAGATTCAGTAAATGAAAGGAAAAGTCAAAAAATATATCGAACAGTTCAAGAATACTACGCAGCATCTTGACCCTGCAGATGAGCGTCTAAAAAAACTGGATATTGGTTTCGTCAGGGCACTCTCACGTATTATTGAAACGCACCCCGGCATTCATAGCGGACAGTCAAAATATATCGCCGAAAAAGCCGTGCTGATTGCGGGTGGATTGGATATGAGCGCAGAAGAGACGGAAGATATTTTCTATGCCGGATTGCTGATGCAACTCGGCAAGATAACTTTGCCGAATGCCTTGCTGACTAAGTCTTTTTATGCAATGTCTACTGTCGACAAATACCACTATGTAGGCCATGTGGTAGACGGTGAAGCTTTATTGCATGGCTTGACACAGTTTGAAGGTGCTTCTATTTTAATCCGGCATCAATACGAACAGTATAACGGCCAAGGCTTTCCCGACGGCCTGAAACAACACAACATCCCATTAGGATCCCGTATTCTCAGTGTGGCCAGGGACTATATCGAGTATCTTGAGGGTTCAATGACCGGTAAAGTCATGTACATCGACGGCGCGCGCAGTCAATTAATGATTCGGAAAGAAAGCCATTATGACCCTGATGTTGTCGATGTTTTCGTTAATGTGCTCAAAGGCGCAACCGTTGAAGAACTCAAAGACGCACTCGCTAAATCGAAACAACTCGCTGTGGCTACAGAAAAATGGAAGAAAGGTCTTCTGATTAATAAGCTCCCCCCCCCCCCCATCACGATTGTTGAAATTACATTGCCACAACTGAAACTCGGTATGAAAGTGGATAGCATCTATTTTGGAAGTGAGCCTTATATTAAAAATTGTATTGTGGATCAATCAATAATTGACAGCATCACCGCATTACAAAAAACCAGAGGTCAAAATCCCATCATTAAAATTCACCTGGACGTGAAATAAAGCTGTAAGTCGGATTCGGTGCGACAAGCGAAGCTTGTCATTTCTTGCAAGGTGAAAGTCCTTGTCTGGAGGATTCAAAGGAATGAATTCGTAAAGCTGTAAGGCGGATTCGCGCCAGCAATCCGCCATGATCGGGATATGATCTCGTCTGCCCCGCCCGGACACTCTTACAAGCGGGTTTTTTATGGTCGATTGTTTTGGATATTGCGCGTCGATTGGCGGTTTGCTGGCGCGAAACCGCCCTACGCTAAGTTTGCGAAAAAAACTTCGTGCTCTTCGTGTCTTCGTGGTGAATTTTTGTAAAATATAAAGCCGACCAATGTCGGCTTTTTTATTGGGAACCGCATGTATTATCAAGGCATTAAAAAATCCATAGTTACCCGGCCGGTCATGAAGAAACGCTCTAATTTGGGCGAAATGCACCCTGTATTGGAACGTATCTTTTTAGCCCGGGGCTTAACGTCTACAGCCGAATTGGACCGGACGCTGGCGAAACTTCCGTCGCCATGGCTGCTGTCGGGCATGGAAGAGATGGTCGGTCATTTGATCACTGCCATCAATGAGCGACAACGGATTTGCATCGTGGCCGATTTCGATGCCGATGGCGCAACCAGCTGTGCGGTGGCTATCAAGGGCTTGAAGTTACTGGGTGCAGGGGAGGTAACATTTGTCGTGCCCAACCGCTTTGAATACGGCTACGGTTTGACGCCTGAAATTGTCGATTTGGTTAAGCTGCAAAACCCTGATGTCATTATTACCGTTGATAACGGCATATCAAGCATGGACGGGGTTAGGGTGGCCAAAGACCTGGGCATAAAAGTCCTGATTACCGATCATCATTTACCTGCCCATGAATTACCTATTGCCGATGCCATTGTAAATCCCAATCTGGTCGATGATAAATTCCCCAGCGGCGCATTGGCCGGTGTTGGCGTTATTTTTTATGTATTAATGGCTTTAAGGAGCCGTTTAAGAGAAAAGAACTGGTTCGAGAAGAATCAGCTTCAGGAACCCAATCTCGCGCAGTTGCTTGATTATGTCGCGCTGGGTACGGTCGCCGACGTGGTGGCGCTCGATCAGATCAACCGGGTTTTGGTGCATCAGGGCTTATTGAGAATACGCACGAGGCGCTCGCATCCGGGGATAAATGCGCTTATCGAGGTGTCGGGCAGAAAGCCTGAATCGATTTTTGCCTCCGATTTGGGCTTTGCGCTGGGGCCAAGGCTTAATGCAGCCGGACGCATGGATGACATGTCGCTGGGAATTCAATGCCTGTTAACCGAAGATCCGCTTCTGGCAAAAGACATGGCCTTGCAACTCGATGAACTGAACAATGACCGACGGGAAATTGAAGGTCAAATGAAGAACGAAGCGATGGCTTTGTTAGGTGAAATGAAAAAGCTTGATGAGCACCATTTGCCTGCGGGCGTCTGCTTGTTCGACTCAAGCTGGCATCAAGGCGTTATCGGCATTTTGGCCTCGCGGATTAAAGATCAATTGCATCGTCCCGTTATCGCTTTTGCGCCTGCCGGGAAAGATGAGATAAAAGGTTCGGCGCGCTCGATCCCCGGCGTTCACATTCGCGATGTATTGAGCGATATTGCCGCGGCGCACCCTAAATTGCTGAGTAAATTCGGAGGACATGCGATGGCCGCAGGCATGAGTTTGAAAATGCACGATTATCCGCCTTTTGCGTTGGCTTTTGATGCTTTGGTCAGAAAGCGCCTGGCCTCTGTCAATCTGGAGCAGCTTATCTATTCCGACGGCGAGTTGACCGAACAGGAGATGACTATTGAGTTTGCCGATTTGCTCCAAAACGCAGGCACTTGGGGACAGGAATTCCCCGAGCCTGTTTTTGATGGGGTTTTTGACGTTATTCAATCGCGCATAGTCGGGCAGCGCCATCTTAAATTAGTGCTGAGAAAACCGTTCGGCGATTTGTTGATCGATGCAATTGCTTTTTATGTGGATAAGCCGGAGAGCTGGCTGGGCTTGCGGCACATTAAGGCGGCTTACAAACTGGACATCAATGAGTTCAGGGGGAATCGCAGCGTGCAGTTTATAGTGCAGTATCTGGAAAAAATCACATAAAAAAAGGGCGGATAAACCGCCCTTTTTTGTATAACGTAACGCTTATTTTTTTGTTTCTGCCGGTGCTGCGGGTGCAGGTTCTGTCGCAGGAGTAGCCGGTTTTTCTTCGGCTGCTGCCGGAGCTTTTTCAATAGCCTTGGCAGGTTCAGCCGCTGCTGGCGCTTCTTCGGCAGTTGGCGTTGCAGGTTCTGCCGGAGCCGTTTCCGCTTTTGGTGTTTCGTCAGTCAGCGGCACCAATATTTCCACTTTTGCCTGTTTGCGCAATGTTTCGATCATCTCTTGAACTTTTTTGCGTTGCAGGAAAGGCGTCAATTGCTCTTTAACCGCTTCCAAGGGTGGAGGTGTTACCGGGCGAGAGTCTTCTTTTAAAATGACATGATAGCCAAATTGGGTCTTAACAGGTTCTTTGGTGTATTTGCCTTTTTCCAGTGCGGCCACTGCTTCAGAGAAAGGTGCAACCATTTGTGCGGCAGAAAACCAGCCTAAATCACCGCCATTTTGCGATTCTTTAGCGTCTAATGAATTCTTGTTGGCTAATTTGGCAAAATCCGCCCCCTTATCCAATTCGGCAATCAGTTTTTTAGCTTCGGTTTCGGTTTTAACCAGGATATGACGCGCTTTATATTCGGTGCCCTTTTCAGCGGCAACTTTGCTGTCGTATTCGGCTTTGATTTCTGCATCAGTTACCGGATTGGCTTTAATGAAGTTTTGCAGATCGGCTTGGGTCAGTAATGCTTTTTTAGCGGCTTCAAGCTGCGCTACAAGTTCAGGTGACTTGTCCAGTTGTTTTTGCGTAGCATCCTGAACCAGCAACTCACGTTGAATGAGTTCTTCAACCAGTTTCTCTTTAGGAAATGTTTGTCCGTGGCTACGTTCGGCGATTTCTTTTTCCAAGGTCTCAAGCGTTGATTTGGCGATATACTGGCCATTAACAACAGCAACAGCATCGGCTTTATCAACCGCAGGTGTGGCGGTTGCAGCAGGAGCGCTACCGGCATTAGTGGCTTTTTCTTGATTACAGCCGGCAATCAATGCTGTGCCGACAACAAGTAGGGGGATGAATTTTTTTTTCATTTATAATCTTCCTTTGGTTTCTTCAGAGGGTGAGAGAGCATTAATGCCTAAGGCATGAATTTGTTGTTTCATCATGTCGCCCAACGCGTTATAAATAAGCTGATGTCGTTGAACTAAAGATCTGCCTTCAAAAATTTCAGCGACGATAGAAACATGATAGTGTCCGCCGCCGCTACGCGCGCCGGCATGTCCGGCATGAGCCGTACTGTTATCAATAATTTCTAGAAGCTCCGGTTTAAAAGCATCATTTAACAGTTGTTTAATGAGTTCGGATGTCATTGTGGAAAGACCTTTTTAAATGGTTTAACGGTAACCTTGGCATAAACCCCGGCATCGATGTAAGGATCAACGTCCGCCCATTGTTGGGCATCTGTCAGACTGTCAAATTCAGCAACCACCAGGCTGCCTGTAAAGCCCGCTGCACCGGGATTGTCACTGTCAATTGAGGGATGAGGGCCTGCTAATATCAGACGTCCGGCATCCTGGAGCTCTTGCAGTCGCTTAAGGTGCGCCGGGCGTATGGATAACCTTTTCTCAAGACTATCCGCTACATCTTCACTGATAATGGCGTATAGCACTGCTTATTCCTCTGTATCGGGGATGTGTTTATATAAAAAAACCATTTGCAGCAAAATAAAAACAACCATTAAAGCCGGTACGCCAAATGTTTTAAAGGTAACCCAATCATCGGTATTGTAATTGTACATCACATAAAGATTGATAAAGCCTACACTGATAAAAAAGCAGCCCCATAAGGTATTTAATCGTTTCCAGATCAATGCGGGCAAGGTTAAATTGCCGGACAGCATTTTTTCAATGAAGGTTTTTTTACCGACAAACTGGCTACCCAAAAAGGCAGCGCCAAATAGCCACTCTATGATGGAGAGTTTCCATTTGATAAATTGCTCATCCTGCAAATAAAGCGTTGCGCCGCCCATCACCAGAATCAATCCCAGCGTAATCCATTGCATGGTTTCAACCTTGCGGTGTTTAAACCAGGCAAAAGCTACCTGGATAATGGTTGCCACAATAACAACGGCGGTGGCGACATAAATATCGTAAATTTTAAACGCAATAAAAAATAAAAGGATAGGGAAAAATTCGAAAAGCTGTTTCATAGTAACTGAAGGTAGGGGTGATCAGGCGTAAGCATCTATTCCTGTTATCAATTGAGCACGTTGGTCTTGCAGCGGTGCATTGAATGCCTGAGTATAGGCAGAAAGCGCTCTTAAGGTTCGTGAGTCGGTTGGTTTAATGATGTTATCCTGGCCTGATAAATCAATGGCTAAGCTAACATTATCCAGTGTTTTTTTAATCTCTTCAGGTGAAGAAGGCTGATTAAATTTTTTGTTTTGAGTGTCTTTTGCGACGGCGGATAGTTCATTTTCGTCTTTATTTTTCGCACTATCGGTCCTGCCAACTTTCTGGTTATGGCCGATGGGCGAAAAAGTTAATGATGAATTATGAACTCTCATATTTAAAGCGAGTTGCTACACAAATTTAACACAGTTCATTGTAAAATCTTTACTGAGGAATGTACATGCTTGAATAGTCGTTTCTGCTAGAATATCGATTATTTTTGGAGTAAATCAGTGGATAAAAGCACACAAACAGAATTAGAAGCGGCTGCATTCAGACGCTTAGTCAGTCATTTACAAAAGCACACCGAGGTTCAAAACATCGAGTTAATGATATTGGCGGATTTTTGCAGAAACTGCCTGGCTAAATGGTATATGGCGGAGGCAGCGGAGCAGGGCATAGCGATGGATTATGAGCAGGCCAGGGAAGTGGTCTACGGCATGCCTTATAAAGAGTGGAAAGATCAATTCCAAACCGAAGCGACGGACGAACAATTGGCCGCTTTCGACCGCAAACAACAAGCTAAATTATAATGACTGACAAATCACAATACGACGCCCTATTTTCCGGCGTGATCGGGCAGGATTATGAACTGCTCAACTTAATCTGTCCCTTAGCAACCCAAATGAGCCGCTTGGTAGGTGTCGCAGCCGCTGAGTATTCCGCGCAGGCAAGCGATAAACTGACTGTTGTAGAGCTGGGCGGCGGCACCGGCATTACCACCTTATCGTTATTAACCGCGTCAGATAAGCTCAATATCCTAAGTATCGATAACGAACCGGTTATGCAGGAACAGGCCAAAACGCATCTGAACAAATGGGCGCTAGAAGGCAAACTGGCTTTTTGCGGCGATGATGCCTTGACGGCGTTAACAAACATTGCAAGCGACAGCGTCGATATGGTGGCTTCGGCGTATACCTTGCACAACTTTCTCGATACTTATCGCAAGGACGTCATACAAGAGATTTTCAGGATTTTAAAACCCGGCGGTCAATTCATTAACGGCGACCGTTACGGCTTGGATGATGTTTCCCAACATACGCGCGCCATACAGCAGGAAGTCAGCGGTTATTTCAAGGTGCTGACCCGGATCAACAAACTGGACGTGCTGGAACACTGGATAGTGCATTTGTTTAGCGATGAATCGGAAAATCATGTCATGCGCGAATCGGTGGCGTTAGATCAACTACGTGATAGCGGATTTTCAGACATCACCCTTAGCCACAGACTTGAAGTCAATGCGTTGGTTACAGCCACAAAGCCCGGTTTATAAAATTACCCATGAAATACATCGTTAACATTTCCTGGCTGCTTATTGTCACAGCCCAACTAAGCGGCTGTGCGAGCCTGGGTAAAGGTATGGCTGAAGCCTTTCTGGAAAAACAGCAATCGGCCGATACCCGCCTTTGCGAAATATGGGGGAAATCTTTTAAAGGGCTTTCGCCGTTTCTGAACAATAAGCAAGGCAAAATGAAGGTGCTCATGGTGCATGGGGTGGGCGATCATTTACCGGGATATTCCACGCAATTTGTCGAAAAGCTGGCCAAAGAGTTGGATCTGCCGGTGATGTCAACGCAGTACAAAAACATTACCCTGACCAGTCGACTTGATTCAAGCAAAAATCTGGGCAACTTAAGAATCAACCGGTTGCTAAGCAAAGACAGAAGCAAAGAATTACTGTTTTATGAATTAACCTGGTCGGTCATTACCGCCAAGCAAAAAGAAGTGCTGGCCTATGATAATTCGGGGGAATATTCCTTTCGCCGGGCTGAAGTCAATAACCTGATGAAGAAGTTCTCCAATGATACCGGCCCTGACCCGATCATTTATCTGGGAGAGAGCAGGGAAGATATACAGGTTTCATTCGGCCAATCTTTCTGTTGGATGACCAAAAGCAGCTGGGATGATTTGCCTGATGATGTGACGCAGGCCTGTTCATTTAACGATGACTCCGCAGCGGCTAATGTTCAAGTCGATCAGTATGCTTTTATTTCGCACAGCCTGGGCAGTCGCATAATTATCGATGGGATGCAGCGCATTGCTTCTTTACTGGATAAGCGCGATGTCGATTTCTCAGAGGCATTAAAGACTAAAGAAATCCCCATTTATATGATGTCCAACCAACTGCCCATGTTGCAGTTAGGCCGTAAATTACCCGATGTAAGCAATCAAAAATCTGCGTATTGTCAACCGAATGGCGAAAAATATAATCAACGCATGTTGGCTAAAACGCCCATCATTGCCTTTAGCGATCCAAACGATTTATTAAGTTATGCGATTCCACATGGTTTTGTAGAAAAATATCTGGACTCAAGACTCTGCATTGATGTGACTAATATCAATATCAATGTAGCGACCATCCTTGACGCATTCGGCTTGGGCAAATTCGCCAATCCTATCGACGCGCACGTAGGTTATGATACCGATGATCGAGTGGTTGCACTCATCGCTAAAGGCATTGGCAACAAGAATACAGCCAATGTTGTGAATGACCGTTGTCGGTGGGTTGAAACGATAGAATAAAAACGGGAAGGTAAGAGGGGCAATAACTGCAACAACACTTGTTGGCCGTTTAATTTTCTTGCTGATTCCCGTTTATAAAGCTTAATTGACCTATTTCATGCTCGTTTTCATCCCACATAATAAGTAATCCATTTTTCTTCCCATCCTTATAATTCGTTTCAATATACTTCTTTTTATTTGAATGATATTTCTCATGTTTGCCGGTGAATGGTTTATCCTCATTAGGCATATAAGCAATATCATTCCTAATTTCCAGCTCTTCTGAGGTCACTATTTCTTTAGGTTTTGTATCTTGTAAGACGTTACGCTTATTCGGGGCTATTTGTTTTGGCTTTATATGTTTTGAAATAGTGCTTTCAGCCTTAACTTTTTTTTTCGCTTTCTTGTTTTTCAAAGCCTTGGACTTGGCGTTTGCTTGGGATATTATTTCCGCCAAAACTCTAGCGTCAGCGCCACAATCTGAAATAAAAAAAGCTATAACTAATATAAATATTATATTTTTCATTAAAATAATTTAAATAAGTTGGTCTTAGACTTATGAAGTGCAGCTTTTCAGATTTATTCAGTGACATTTATGGTTCCTGAAAACGCCAAAGCGCCGCTAAATACGCAACAAGTCTAGCATAGCCCCATGCCACCTTGGTACAGCATTTATTTAACTTCGTCTGCGAGACAAGAGTCGAGTAGTCCCCAGAAGCGATAGTGCATGCGTTTTCACGAACCGTCTTTTTGCGTAGTGAAAATGAGGCTTGCCGAAATCGCGTCGAGTCATTGCGAGAATGCGGTTAGATACTGCTGATCGACACAATTTCTTCCATCCGCCGTTGCAATTTGGCACCGGTTGACACATTCCGAGCCATTTGCTGACGGTCGCGACTGACAGCTTTATGGCGATGAATATGGCAGAATGAAGTTCGGCAATACGCCAGGACCGGATTGACATGATTTTATTCGAATATCCGCTCTCGCCCCGGCCTCACAAAATTTATAAATACCGCCATGAATAAAGATCATTTAACAGCCTTGACTCGACGGGGTAATGTTTTCAATGAATCTTTTTCCATTGGAGCTATTTATGAATATCCTCGTTAAAGTCGCTGCCCTTTTATTGCTGTTCGCATTTGAAGCGGCGGCAAAACCCGACTCAAAATTCGACATCATCGCCAACCTCAATACCGGTCCGGGTAATGTTACCGTTACCGATAATGGCCGCATCATCATGAGCATGCATCAGTTTTATCAGCCTAAATACACGGTGGTTGAATATAAAGATAATGCCCTGGTGCCGTTTCCTAATAAAGAACTGTCGGATTCCGATTCAATATCGAATCTGAAGCTGGATTCCGTGCTTGGCATCCGATCGGATGCCAACGGCATCGTGTGGATGCTGGATAACGGCATGCGCAGCGGCGTCACGCCAAAGCTGGTGGGCTGGGACACCCGCAGCAATAAACTGCATCAGGTCATCCATTTGCCGACACCGATAACACCCAAGGATGCTTTTGTTAACGATTTTGCGGTCGATACCCGGCACAAGCATATTTTTATCAGCGATCCGGCTGGTGGCGAAAATGCGGCATTGATTGTCGTCAATCTGGGCACAGGAACGGCAAGACGCGTGCTTGAAGGTCATCACAGCGTTATTCCCGAAGATGTCGATTTGATTGTTGATAATGTACCGGTTCAAGTTAAAGATAAAGCCGGAAAATTACTGCGACCTCATATCGGAGTCAATCCGATCACCGAAGACCTGAGCAACGAATGGATTTATTTCGGTCCGATGCATGGATTCAGCCTTTATCGGATAAAGGCGGACGATCTGGTCGATGAAAGCCTGGATGCCAAGACTTTGGCGAGTCGCGTTCAACGCTATAGCGATAAGCCGATTTCGGACGGCATCACAATCGACAAGGATAACAACATCTATCTGGGCGAGTTGGCGGCCAATGCGATTGGCGTTATTTCGGCCGATAAAAAATATCAACGATTGGCTCAGTGCCCGCGCCTTTCGTGGGTGGATTCGTTCAGCTTCGGGCCCGGTGGGCAACTGTTTGCGGTAGTCAATCGACTGCATCAGTCAAGTACGCTTAATGGCGGCGTGCCGGCATCAAAACCACCGTATTATCTGTTACAGATAAAAGCCTTGGCTGCCGGATTGCCGGGACGATAAGCAACTATCTTTTATTCACCACGAACGACTGCATGGACAGGAAATGATCCTGTCATTGCTCTGCATTCCCCACATCCCTGTGGGTTATGCAGGAGGTAGAGCAACGCAGGAGCAGTTGCCGAGGCACGAGGCACGAAGAACACGAAGTTTTATTTCTTCGTGTTCTTCGTGCCTTCGTGGTGAATTTGAAACTCATAAGCCATTAATATTCCGGCCTATCGCTATTATTTTGTCCCGCAGCCAAAGATGGGCCGGATCTTTGTCATGTAGCGGATGCCAAATCATGACTAACTGGTAAGAAGGAAGCTCGATAGGCACCGGAAAAATTTCCAGCGGTGCAAATTTTTTAAACTGCTCGGCAATTCGATAAGGTAGCGACAATATCATATCGGTTTCGGCAACGATCAGCGGTGCGGAAAGAAAGTGCGGGACGATCAGCTTGATACGTCGCTCCAATCCCCGTTCCGCCAGTTTTTGATCGATCAAGCCGACGTTGCTGCCTGTTCGGGAAATCAACATATGGGGGACTGCCAGATACTCTTCCAACGAAGGCGGTTTTGTTATCAGCGGATGATCCTGCCTGACCACGCACGCCATCTGGTCGCTAAATAAATGTTCGCAGTGTAAATGTGGAGGCGGATTGAGTACCGATTCGAAACCGAGCACGACATCGAGGCTGCCGTTTTCCAATTGTGCGGCCGGGAATGACGATTCGGTGCGCTTAATGTGAATATCAATACCGGGAGCGATTTGTCCTATCAATCCCGATAACTCGGGTATTAACAGCAATTCCATATAATCCGTGGCCGCAAGCACAAAGCGCCGTTGACTCGTTCCGGCTTCGAATTCCAATGGCGGCTGAATCAGTTGCTCCATCTCATTCAATAAGCCTCTGACCGGCTCAATCAAGGCTAGCGCTCTTTCCGTGGGTTTCATTCCGGTCGGCGTTTTAACCAGCAGAGGATCATCCAACTGTTGTCGTAGTCTCTGCAAAATATGACTCATTGCCGATTGCGTGATAAACATCTGTTCCGCTGCACGAGTCACGTTCAGCTCCCGCATCAGCACATCGAAGGCCACCAATAAGTTCAGGTCAAAAGTTCTTAAATTAGACATAGGGTACTTTTTAATGTTGGTTCGGGTCAGGATAACAAAAACACAGCATGCCCAGGCCATGAATTGTGTCGATGACGGGATGAAATATAAACATTTAACAAAGCCGTTCTTTCAACCTACTGTATCACTCAAGCGTGTTGTTTAGCTTGAGTCGGCTCAGTTCCCCCTCAATGACCTGCCGACAAAATTTACGACACGCTGACTCTTTTGGATAAGTGAATCAGCCTTATCTATCGCTATTGGGTAGGAGAAGCAATTATGTCAGTAAATATTTCAAACCGGTCTTTTCGACCTTACACAGGAGAAAAGGCGCGGATTACCCGCGCTTACGATTACCTGATCCTGGTATTGGCTCTTTTTCTGTTTATCGGGTCTTTCCATCTTCATTTTGCGCTGACGGTCGGCGATTGGGATTTCTGGGTGGACTGGAAGGACAGGCAATGGTGGCCGCTGGTGACGCCGCTGATGGGCATTACCTTTCCGGCGGCGGTGCAGTCGGTCATGTGGACGAAGTTTCGCCTGCCGCTGGGCGCTACCTTGTGCGTGGCTGCGTTATTGATAGGCACCTGGATCACCCGCATATTCGCCTATCACTATTGGAATTACTTCCCCATTAACATGGTCTTGCCCGCCACCATGTTGCCCGGCGCGCTGGTGCTGGACGCCATCCTGATGTTGAGCAACAGCCTGACCGTCACTGCGGTTTTAGGAGGCGCGTCGTTCGCGCTGCTGTTCTATCCCAGTAACTGGCCGCTGTTCGGCATGTTTCATGTGCCTGTCGAATACGGCAACGGCCAATTGACGGTCGCCGATTTGTTCGGCTTCGAATACATACGCACCGGCATGCCGGAATATTTACGCATCATCGAGCGGGGTACCTTACGCACTTACGGCCAATACGCAGCGCCGTTAGCGGCATTTTGTTCGGCGCTGTTATGCATCCTGATGTACACCTTATGGTGGTTTATCGGGAAGTGGTTCGCAACCGTTCGTTACCTTAACAAAATCTAACAGGAGGGCGGTTTATGAAACAGCTATTAATAAAGTGCATGGTGTCTCTCGGGTTTATCCTCTCGCTATACACGCTGAATATCGCAACTGTGATGGCGCATGGGGAAAAGGCTTTAGAGCCGTTTATCAGAATGCGCACGATACAGTGGTACGACGTGCAATGGGACAAACAAAAATTTAATGTCAACGAAGAAGTCAGCGTTAGCGGCAAATTCCATGTCGCCGAGGATTGGCCGGTCAGCGTGCCCAAGCCTGAAGCGGCGTTTTTGAATATATCGACGCCCGGCCCGGTGCTGATCAGGACCGAACGCTATCTGAACGGTAAACCGTTCATGAATTCGGTGGCCTTGCAGCCCGGAGGCGATTACAACTTCAAGATTGTGCTCAAAGGGCGATTGCCGGGCCGTTACCACATCCATCCTTTCTTTAACCTGAAAGATGCCGGGCAGGTGATGGGGCCGGGCGTATGGTTGGAAATTACCGGCAGTCCGTCGGATTTTTTCAATGAGGTCAAAACCATCAACGGCGAGGTGATCGATATGGAAACCTATGGCCTGGGTAACGGCATATTCTGGCATCTGTTCTGGGGCTTATTGGCAACGGCCTGGCTGCTCTGGTGGCTGCGGCGACCGTTGTTTATTCCACGCTACAGAATGCTGGAAGCCGGTTTGGAAGATGAACTAATCACTTCACACGACCGCTTAATTGCAAAAGCGATGCTGGTCGGCGTGCCCTTGCTGGTGTTGGCCGTCAATGCAATGACGATAAGCGAATATCCAAATGCGATACCGTTGCAGGCCTCCTTGGACCAGATTTTGCCGCTATCCGCCCAGGTCAATGCCGGCGTGGTCGATGTCGAGACTTTGAAAGCCGAATACCGGATACCGGAACGTTCGATGGAGTTCACTGTAAAGGTCAATAATCGCAGCGAAAATCCTGTTCAAATCGGTGAGTTTTCTACCGCCAATGTGCATTTTTTGAACAAGGATCTGCAAGCGGCGTATCAAGGCGATTCAACAACTATGACAGCGTTTGAAGGCTTGAGCCTGGAGAATCCTGCACCGATACAACCCGGCGAACAGCGCACGATGACGATTACCGCCAGGGATGGATTTTGGGAATCCGAAAAACTGAACGGGCTGATTCGGGATGCCGACAGCCGGATCGGCGGCCTGCTGTTTTTGTACGATTCGGTAATAGGCGCGCGTTATATCTCCAGCATCACCGCCGCAGTGATTCCGAAATTCAATTAAACTGTTAAGAGGCTTACATCATGGCTACAACATCCGAACAATTACCTTTAGTGGTAGAAAATAAAAACGCGGCACCCTGGTATATCAAGGATTTACCGATGTACCTGAAAGGCTTTGCTATGCTGACGGTAATCTATATCGGGCTACGCTTATATCAAGGCGCTTTTGCCGTTGCGTCGGGGCTGGACTCGTCCGAACCGGCTTTCGAACAGTACTGGATGCAGCTGTTTTACGTTGAATTAGGTATTCTTGCCGTGTTCGTGACCGGTGTATGGGGCTATTTATGGGTTTCGCGCGATCGTAACCTGGACAAGCTGGAACCGAAGGAGGAAATCAGCCGCTATTTCACCCTGACCATGTGGATCAGTATTTACACTTTTGCGGTGTATTGGGCCGGTAGTTATTTTGCCGAACAGGATAATTCCTGGCATCAGGTCGCAATCCGCGACACACCTTTTACGGCCAATCATATTATCGAGTTTTATTTTAACTTCCCGCTGTATGTGATTTTAGGCGGTTGCGCCTGGCTGTATGCCAGAACCCGGTTGCCGCTTTATGCCAAGGGCATTTCGTTGCCGTTGACATTGGCCGTATTCGGGCCGTTTATGATCCTGGTTAGCGTCGGCTTTAATGAGTGGGGCCATACCTTCTGGTTCAGGGAAGAGTTTTTCGCCGCGCCTATTCATTGGGGTTTTGTGATCGGCGTCTGGTTTGCGTTGGGCGTCGGCGGCATATTGCTTCAGGGCGTAACCCGCTTGATTGAATTGCTTGATGAGCTGGAAGATGCGCCATGATTTGTAGATATCGGGTTGTCAAAGTGACGCAAAGACGCTTCTCCCTTCGAGCATAAGTATCTACATAACTTTAAATATATGACGTAGCTTCTGTTCCACGCAACGCTTTGGATGTAGGCCGGAATAAGCTGATTCGAGCGATAGCGAGAACCAGCGTTTCCGGCAAATGCCACCCAAATTCGCCGGAAACGCCACCTCGCGCTACGCGCTTGGATGGCCTTATTCCGGCCTACGTCGAGATATGTATAACGACGAGCGCTCTGCGTGGGAACGAGATAATTTTTTTTAACCATTCCAAATACGTCGCTAATCATGACAACCATTAAACGCACCGGCATTCATTATGCCTGGATCGTACTCGCTGTTACCTTTACCTGTTTGTTTGTTGCATCGACGCTTCGATCTGTTCCGGGCATCATTATGCTGTCGCTGGAGCATGAATTTCATTGGAGTAGAGAAACAATAAGCGGTGCCGTTTCGGTCAATCTGCTTTTATTCGGGCTTGCCGGTCCTTTTTTAGGCAGGTTGATGGATTTATACGGTACCAAAGCCATCACCGTGATCATGCTGACCCTGGTCACTTTAGGGGCAGGCGGCAGCATCTTCATGCAGGAGCCCTGGCAACTGTATTTGTTTTGGGGCGTGATCATTGGCGCAGGTTCGGGAGGCACCTCAATAGTGATGGGATCGACCGTTGTCAATCGCTGGTTTCGGCAGCGGCGCGGTCTGGCTTTGGGGATTTTGGGCGCTGCCTTTTCATCGGGCCAGTTAATTTTCACGCCTATTATAATGAACCTGAACATTCAGTTCGGCTGGCGGGCGGTAACGTTGTTTATAGCGTTAATGCTGGGCTTGATCGTATTGCCACTGGTCATGATGTTTATGGCTAATAATCCCGGCATAAAGGGATTGCAGCCTTATGGCGACAATGGGCGCGCTGCACCTGAGGTTCGTCCTGACCCGAACCCGATGCGTTCGGCAATGGCCAACCCTCAGTTCTGGTTGCTGGCGTTCAGCTTCGGCATCTGCGGTTTTACCACCTCAGGCCTGTTCCAGACGCACTTGATTACCCACGGCATCGAACACGGCTTCCCGGAAATGACGATGGCAGTGTCATTAGGCGTAATGGGTGCGACCGATATTGCCGGTACTGTTTTTTCCGGTTGGCTATGCGACCGTTTTGGTAAACGTTGGCCGCTGGCGATTTATTACGCGCTGCGGGGCGTTTCATTAATGTTGCTGCCTTATGTCGAATCAACCGGGCAACTGATGGCCTTTTCCGTGGTTTACGGGCTGAATTGGTTGTCGACGGTTCCGGCAACCTCAGCACTCACGGCGGATCTGTTCGGCAAACAAAATGTCGGTGTCGTTTTCGGCTGGATTTGTTTTGCCCATCAGGTCGGCGCGGCGTTAGCCTGTTACGGTGCCGGCTATTTGCATGGCTTGTTCGGGAACTACACCTTGGCCTTTATGACGTCCGGTCTTTTTGCGTTGGTCGCTACCGGGCTGGTCATGAATATACGGGAATGAATATAAATTTAAAGAGACCGCTATTTTGTCGTGCCCCAGACAGTAATGCATTAGAGATTTTTCAGCTTATAAAATAATATGTACTGGCTATTCCGTATAGAATTTACAACAACCCCCCCATCATTCATTGGAGAAACCTTTATGTCATTGACTATGTACCAAGCATCCATCCCCGTTTTTGTGCGTATGTTGGATAATTTATCCGGGATACTCGACAAAGCTGCCGCCCATGCCGAAGCAAAGAAAATCGATCCAGCCATTTTTATCAACGCGCGTCTGGCACCGGATATGTTTCCGCTGAGCCGCCAAGTACAAATTGCGACTGATATGGTCAAAGGTTGCGCCGCTCGACTGGCTGGCATTGATGTGCCCAGTTATGAAGATAATGAAACCACTTTTTCCGAGTTACAAGCGCGTATCGCCAAGGCCAAAGCATTTATAGAAAGCGTCAGTGCGTCGCAAATTGACGGCAGTGAAGAGCGCAAAATCACGCTGAAATTTGGCAGCAAAGAGCTCAATTTTTTGGGACAAGCTTACTTGCTTGATTTTGTGTTGCCCAATTTCCATTTTCACCTCACCACCACTTACGCCATACTCCGGCATAATGGTGTGGAAATTGGAAAAAAGGATTACACCGGCGATTATTAATCTGCGCAGAAATAAGCAGGGCAGAATAAACGCAAGCCGCTGAAAGATGCGTATCTTGTGCTCATCCGCCAGGACGACAGTCACTTGAGAGTGATGGTATCCGACTGGCGTTTCTATCCAATGCAACCTAGGAAAATACTCGATTTTGGCATTAAGAACCCCGGACTTGAGGGTGTTTTAAGTATGTTCTTAATAGAGGTTACCCGATGGTGATCGGTGCATTTAACCTGAAGCGTGAAGAAATCTTCTTCGTTCCGTTTACTGGATGAGATGCAGCCAGGGCAAAGTCATTCGGTTACACAACTTTCCGGGTTAATCGCCCTCGGCCAAAAGCTGCCTTTGGCGATTTTCCCCCAAAGCTGACACTTGGAATTGCCATCAGAAGCCTCTTGTAAGATACTCATAAACGGCGGGCAATTCCCTTTTTCATTTATTTCCCTGAAATAGGGCAAGCCCCTTTTTTTCCTTATATGCATGAGGAGATCGAAATCATGAACACACGTGCGAACTTCAAGTCCTTGCAGGAGGGCGCCAAGGAAGATTGGCAACTGATTTTTAGCGAATTCAGCCGATTTGCCAAAGGGCTTCCTGACCGGGTGATGGCCCACCTTAAACTTCTGGAGGGTGACTTTGGCGGTTTTCCGGTAGACCGTTACATCCACTCACTGCAAACAGCCACCCGTGCGCTGCGTGATGGCCGGGATGATGAATATGTTGTCTGCGCTCTGCTGCACGATATTGGCGATACGCTGGGAACGTACAACCATCCCGACATCGCGGCTGCCATTCTCAAGCCTTTTGTCAGTGAAGCCAATCTTTGGATGATCCAATACCATAACATTTTTCAGGGCTACTATTTCTTCCACCATATCGGCATGGATCGCAACATGCGTGAGCAATTCCGCGACCATGTTCACTTTGAGCGCACAGCCGAGTTTTGTGAGTTGTACGATAGCCCAGCCTTTGACGCTCATGCCGAAACCTTACCCATCAGTGAATTCGAACCCATGCTGCGGCGAGTTTTTACCAAACCGGTCAATTCACTCTATAAAGCTGCGCTGGAAGCGGCCAGTTGAGGAGCGGGGTAATTTTGTCCACAAAATGGGGGGCTTAAGGCTTTGAATATTGGCGATATAATCCTTTAAAAAAACAGATCAAATCGGCAGGCGAGCAGTATGTTGGTAAGCGGTTAAGTTTGGTTTACGCAGCAACGCATTTTTAATCCGCCATTCATCCTGCGGTTCAACTTGTACAAGGAAATTGATTTTACTTTGCGCGCTATGGGCAATCGGAATTCCGTCACGGTATAAAATGCGCTGCCCCGGCTGGCTCGGTACGCGTTGTCCCGGCGTAACCAGACCGGTTAAATTCAACGGATCGGCAGCGCTGATAGCAATGAGATCGCCCTGTTTGGATTGTTTGCGGATTTCTCTCAGGGCGCTTACCGCTTCGGGCAATGCATATTGCTCCCCGGCGAAGCCCTGCACGAAGCGGCCGCCGCGCAGCTCGCCCCGCGCTTCCATGCGCCGGAACACATATAACAATTCCCGCCACGGGGGCAGAATGTCTTCCTGGTCCAGCAGCTTACGAAAGATAATGCCGTAACGGCGCAGCAGGATTCGCGCGATGTGTTCGCAGTGTTGGTAGCGGTCGGTTTCGACCGGCTGATTCGGCCGGTTTAGCGACCAGCGGCCGGAGGCGGCGAACGGATCATGATGCGGATATTTTTTGCTGCGGCGTTGCTGGACTTTCTGCGTCGTGATCAGCGTGCGCAAGCCCTGAAAACTGTCAGCGGTAACCAGTCCCCAGGCGGCCAGTTCTGCCAGCGCTTCTTCCAGTTGCGATTTGAGCAAGCCGGTTTCTGCCAGCAGGTCTTCGAAGAAACTGGCGCCCCATTGCTTCAGCGCATCGTAGACTTTTTGCCCTTTGCCTGACAAATCCAGCACTTCATTGGCCGGTAGCGGCGCATAGGCGCGCCAGTGAGGAAGATTGGACCGGCTGATAAAGCTGATTGAGGTGGATTTTCCGGCAGGGTTTTTACGTTTGTTCAACGCCGTCCCGCTAGGAGCTTGCAGACGCAGCCAGGTGATTTTGCCGGAACTGCACAATTTATCCAGGTCGGAAGACAGATAGAAACGTATTCTGGCAGGCAGAATATCGGCCTCCCAGCTGACGGCAGGAAGACAGAGGCCTTCCAGTTGCAATAATCGCTGTTGCAAGGCGGCTTCTCCTTCGCCGGGATCGTCCAGGCCGTGCCAGCGAAACAGGAAACGCATAAAATCCGCCGGTGCAACCGGTTCGATTTCAGTGCGCAATTGCTTGAGTGTATAGCGATGAATACGCGCCAATAAGCCGCGTTCGCACCATTCGGTCGCATTGCTTTCTTGTGTAAATTTTCCCTGAATCACGAAGCCTTCCTGTTGCAGCGCTGCCAAGGCTTGGTCAATAGTGGCGGTGTTTAACGCCAGCGTGGCTGCCAGTTGCGCTACGGTGACCGGCCCCAACCCTTCCAGGCGGCTGCGGATGATTTCCCTTGCGGCGCTCTCCGGATCGCTTGCTTCATCAGCGACAACCGCTTCGATGGCGGGATGAATCGGGGCCTTCGGAAACAGCAGTTGGAAAACCTCCAAGCGTTCGGCCGCAATCCACAGGCGCGTGTCATTGGCAAGGGTCATGACGGTTGCGCGTTTGCTCTTTTGCAGGCTTTCCATCAGGCTGGGCCAGCCGTGGGCAATATTGTCGTGCAGGTCCGAAAGCGGCCCGCGTTCTCCTTCGGCTTCGGTCAGAAACCCCAGAACCACCAGCGCATCGTGAAGTTCATCCAGGGTATGGGCTTCCGGCCAGGCTTCGATGCGCACCCTTTCGATCGCCTCGGGGTTCAGGCGGCCGATGTCGGCAGCGCTTTGCGGGTCCATGAAGCGCCGTTGCTGCACCGCCAGCGTTCTGCGTTCCTCGGCTGGGGCATCGTCTAAAAAGGCATAGGGCCGGGCGTTCAGTATTTCCAGGGCCAGCGGGGAAGGGCTGGCCAAATCCCTGGCAATGACGGTGATCGTTCCCTGTTCGATGCCGGTTAACAAGCGTTCCAGACCATCGATGTCCATCAACTCATGCAAACAGTCGGATAAGGTCTGATTGACCAGCGGGTGATCGGGAATCTCCCGGTTTCCAGCGATGTTTTCCTGGCAGGCGAGCTGATCCGGAAAGATCAGGGCGATAAGGTCTTCGGCATCGTTGCGTTGAAAATAGGCCGGGACTTTCTTGCCGGCGCGGTTGCGCGGCACGGCCAGCGCGGTGTTGGCAACCCAGCGCCAGCGCGACGGAAACATCGGGGCGGCTAACAGCGCCTGAATCAGAATGTCTTTGACCGTAGCCGCTTTGAGGTACTGTGCGGGTTCATCCAACGGAAAACTGTGGGTCGGACCTAGCGACAACACAATGGTGTCTTCGCCGGCGGCGGCCTGTAGTTCGAAGTTGAAACGGCGGCAGAAGCGTTTTCGCAGTGCGAGGCCCCAGGCCCGGTTAATCCGGGAGCCGTAAGCCGAGTGGATGACGAAATGCATATCGCCGGTTTCATCGAAAAAGCGTTCGAACACGATTTTCTGCTGGGTAGGCAATACCGTCAAAGCCGCCTTGGCCGCGGCCAGATATTGCGCCAGTTGTTCCGCCGCGGCATGGGGAAGCTGCAAGTCCTCTTTCAGATAATGGTAAGCCGCATCTTCTCCCTGTTCGAGCTTGGCATCCACGGTTGCGCGTAAATTCGATACGGCAAGCGACAGTTCATCGCTGCGGCCGGGCGCTTCACCCATCCAGAACGGGATGTTGGGCGGCTGTCCGTGGGCATCTTCAACATAGACGCGGCCCTGTTCGATCTTGAGCATTCGATACGAGCTGTTGCCCAGCTGAAATATATCGCCCGGCAGGCTTTCAAAAGCGAAGTCTTCATTCAAGGTACCGACAAAAATACCTTCCGGCTGCAAGATCACATCGTAATCGAATTGATCGGGAATGGCCCCGCCGTTAATCAGCGCGGTCAGTCGCGCGCCCTTGCGTGGACGAAGCATGCCGTGAACGGCATCCCGGTGCAGATAAGCGCCGCGCCGGCCGCGCCGCGTATGAAAGCCGTCGCTGAGCATTTTGACGACGCCTATAAACTGCTCGTAAGTCAGTTCCCGGTACGGCCAGGCAGCAGCAAAGGCCTGATAAAGGTCGTTTTCGTGCCACTCGCGACTGGCAATTTCGGCTACGATTTGCTGCGCCAGCACATCCAGCGGATGTTCCAGTATTGAAATATGGTCCAGTTCATCCCGTTGAATCGCTGCCATCATGGCCGTGCATTCCACCAGATCATCGCGCGACAGCGGAAACAGGCGTCCTTTTGGCGTAGCGCCAAGTTGGTGACCGGATCGCCCGACCCGCTGCAGAAAGGTTGATATGGCATGCGGCGAGGCCAGCTGGCAGACCAGATCCACTTCACCGATATCGATACCAAGCTCGAGTGAAGCCGTCGCCACCAGGGCTTTGAGTGTGCCCTGTTTTAAACGCTGTTCCGCTGCCAGTCGGTGTTCCTTGGCCAGACTGCCGTGATGGGAAGTGACAAATTCTTCGCCCAAGCGTTCGGCCAGCGCCGCAGCCACGCGTTCGGCCAGACGGCGGGTGTTCACAAAAATCAGTGTCGTGCGGTGCTGCTCGATCAGCTGTTCAAGGCGATTGTAGATTTCTCCCCAGACTTCTGCCGCCATAACCGCTTCCAGCGGCGAGCCGGTGACTTCTATCTGCAAATCGCGCTGCCGTTTATGACCGGTATCGATAATCGTGCAGTGCGTTGCCTGGGTTCCGGTCAGAAAATGCGCCATCAGTTCGACCGGTTTTTGGGTGGCGGATAAACCGATGCGCACCGGCGGGGTTGCTGTCAGCTGCGCTAGGCGTTCCAGAGACAGCGAAAGATGCGCGCCACGCTTGTTGCCTGCCAGCGCATGAATCTCATCGACTATAACGCTGCGCACAGTGCTCAACATCTCGCGTCCTGAATCCGAGGTAAGCAATATGTAAAGGGATTCCGGCGTGGTGACCAGAATATGCGGCGGATGGCGTTTCATGGCCGCGCGTTCCGCCGTCGAGGTATCGCCGGTGCGGGTTTGGGCGCGGATAGCGACATCGGGCAGACCGTTTTCCAGCAAAGCAAGGCGGATGCCGTTCAGCGGCAGTTCCAGGTTTTTGTGAATATCGTTGGACAGCGCTTTGAGCGGCGATATGTAGAGAATCCGGGTCTCATCCGGTAACGGCGATTCCAGTCCCTGTTGCACCAGTTGGTCGATGGCTGCAAGAAATGCCGCCAGGGTTTTACCCGAGCCGGTAGGGGCGGCGATCAGCGTGGATTCGCCCGCACGAATCGCAGGCCAAGCCTGGCGTTGAACGTCCGAGGGGGCGTCGAAATGGGCATTGAACCACTGGGCGACGATAGGATGGAACGATGTTAACGGCATGGCATCGGATTCAGCTTGAGAATACGGGATCCAGTATGAACGGAATCGAATCGTCAATCCAGCCACTGCTCGGATTTCTGTCATCCCTGTAAATCAGCATCCATTTTTCAGGCAATTAAGATGGCGGTTATTTTAAAAACAATGAGATAGAAAGGAGAGCAGGTAAGTCTTGACGGATAGGAACAGGCACGCAGTCACTGCTTTTTAGTCAACGAGGACAAGGTATCATCCTCAACATTAATTGTGAAGGCCCGGCCAAAACCCGCAACATATCGGCCGCTTTGCGGGCATAAGGCAAATAAGTGAAAATCGGATAACGACCTTAATACACTGACAACTTCGCCAAATTTATCCTGCAACGCCATTAGCTGTGCAGTGTAAGTTGGCTCATCACGATCCAGCTCTTTGACTGTACAGTTGAATACCGCACGTTCGCGCGCAAAAAGATTGCGAGCCTCGGATTCCGGGCGAATAAACATGACCGAGGCCTGAGGATTATTCAATAAATTGGCAGTATGACCGGCAAGCTCGCTGACAAAAATATAGAAACACCCCGCCTGATCCCGTACAAACGGAGCGTAGCTAAGATCAGGAACACAGCTTGCCGAAGCCGTCGATAGCAGCAGCGTTTGCTGCGAGGTAAGCAGTTCCTGCAAATCGATTGTCCTTTCGCTTAGGTTTTCTGTTTCGTTCATCTTACGCATACTATTTGTGTGTTAGGCATATGATCTTAATTGAGATAGGCGATCTTTAACAATCGGTGTGACTCGGGTTATGTATAACTGCAAAGCCGCCGGATGGATGACGGCCATTTTTTCAATCTGCAAATCTGTGGGTTTACCCATAGGCCGCACTTTTCTGATTTTGTAGGATGTCGGCTTTTAAGGTGAGGGTAGTATTTTACCTTCTCATACGCACGAACTTAGAACCTTCTCGACCGAAGAGCGCAATAGACCAAATGAATGCAGCGACAAATTAATGCGGCATTAAGGACTCATGATTAAGTATTACGCTATCAAATTTCTCATTGATATAAACACTGTGCTCAGTTTTAAATGTTCAGATTTGATCCGGCAATATTAAACAGGTCCTGACAGCGAATGGCTTCAATAGGCCAACAGCTGCCGGTCATAATTGATACTAAACTATTTTTTGATACCAACGAATTTCTGGGAGCTAGACATATTTTGGGAACCGTCACGATAAAGCAACCTAGTGTGCTGGTTTTTATTGATCCTTAGAATTAGCTATCTTGTACACTATGCCAACCTACATAATAACTTGGTAGGCAAACAAAAATGAGATGATAAATATGGACAGTACAATTAATAAATTGTTTGATAGCAAAAATAGAATGTTTGAAATCCCTTCTTATCAAAGAGCGTATTCTTGGGAGGAGAAACAAATAAATCAATTCATTGAAGATTTGAAAAACGCTGGAAATCAGTATTATCTTGGTCATTTTCTCTTTGAACAAAAAGAGGAAAATACACTTTATGTAATTGATGGCCAGCAAAGATTGACTACTTGCATCATTTTTTTTAGCACCATCAAAAAAGAATTAGAGAAAAGAAAAATTCATGGAGAACAATTAAGCTTAAATCTTGATGATATAACTGATTTCTATTTAAAAGATTTAAGAAAAGAAACTCAAAAATTTAAGACAGTTAGTGATGACAATAATTTCTTTATGGATGAAATTATTGACGGAAAAATTCACTCAAATGAGCTTGATACTTCCTCTAAAAAAAGAATTAGAGAAGCTAAGGAAATTTTTGAAAAAGAATTTTCAAAGACATCCATTAGAGATTTAGTAAATTGGTATGAATTAGTAGAAAAGGCTACTATTACTGAATATATTGTCAAGGATAAAATACAAGCAACACAGGTATTTGCCTTTCAAAATGACAGGGGTAAAAAACTGTCTAATCTTGAAATTATTAAGGCATATTTTATGCTGCAAATATATCTTTCAAGCAACTCTCCAGATAAAATAAAAGAAGATATTGTGTACCTTGAAGGTGAGATTTCTCGAATATATAAGCAAATTGTACTAATTAAACTTGATGAAGATGAGGTGCTTAATTACTATTGGCGTGCTGTAAGTGGAAAAGGATTTTCTAGTGAGGAGGTCGTTAAGGGGATTAAGGAAAAAATTACTTCCTTAACAACAGAAAAAAAAGTGATATGGATAAAAGAGTTTGTTCTTGGCTTATCACAAGCATTTAAAACGGTTGAAAATATTGAAAAAAGTTCAGAAAGCCACACACAAGATTTGCTATATCTAAAAAACATGGCTATGGCATATCCATTTATAATAAAAGCCTATGGATATAATGCTACTGTTAAGCAAATTAACCGCCTAATAAAGCTTTTTGAAAATATTACTTTCAGATACCTGCTTCGCGGTGGCAGAGCAGAGATTGAATCAAGATTAAATGGCTATCTTGTTAATTTTAAATCTGCTGATGACATAGATAAAAATATAAATGGAATAATTGAAAGTTTAAAGAATAATGACTGGTGGAGATATTGGAGCGATAAAGAAATGGTCACTCATTTAAATGGCTATTTTTATAAGAACAGAGTTGACAATTATTTACTATGGAAATATGAATTATTCATATCTAATGAGAATCATCCCAAACCTCATAAGGTTTCATTTAATGATCTAATACGCAATGAAAGTATTGAGCATATTGCTCCGAAAACTTCAACAAATGGAGATCCAGTTGCGAACGGTTACGGTATTTATGAGATTAGGGAAAAACCAGAGGAAGGCATTGTTTCAGGAGAGTGGCTTAATCGTTTAGGAAACTTAATGCTTATCTCCCAATCACATAACAGTTCAATAGGGAATAAGCCATTTAGCGAAAAACTTGCATCTTATGGTCGGGATAATTTATTAAACCAACAAAAAGAAATAGGTGAAAAATTTGTTTCTGATAAATCTAATCCAATTTGGGACAAACAAGCGATAGAAAAAAGACAGCTTGAGATAATAAAAGCGGCAAATGAAATTTGGAATCTGGAAAATATTTAACAACACCATAAATCATCTAACTAGGGACGTAGGTTGGGCTGAATGCAATGAAGCCCAACTATCGAGGTTGAAAATCCTATTTGTTGGGTTACGGCTAACGCCTAACCCAGCCTACACTGAACGACTGTTTTGGGTCGAGCTGGGACTTTCGCGAACAGCACAGTTAGGCCAAGACCCGCCATTAAAAATTGCTGATTAAGTATGATCTGATGTCATCCGGAAAATTGTTTTTTACGTACGTCGGCATATTATCCAGCATAGATAAACTACACCTTAAAAATCAGGTTAAAATAAGCGCTGTTGAATAAATCAGTTTTTCAGCATTCAAGTAAATGCCCGATTTGGTTGAAACGTTAAAAATCTCGTCAATTTTCTGATGAAAATGATTTTGCCATTCGGGGACTGGAATATTAAAAGCCGTTTATTGTTTTTTATTGATGCACCTGTAAGTTGGAGTTTTAAATGATTGAGTTGAAAAAGAGTAAGAGTTTTGCGGGGCCGGAAGGTCCGGTGGTGTTGGTGATTATGGATGGGGTCGGAATTGGTAAAAATCCAGAAAGCGACTTTGTGAAACAGGCAAAGACTCCGAATCTGACTTGGTTGCATGAGAATGCCCTGTATACGGAGTTGCGGGCGCATGGCGTTGCCGTGGGACTGCCGGACGACGGGGATATGGGCAACTCGGAAGTGGGCCATAATGCGATCGGCTGTGGCCGTGTTTTTGAACAGGGCGCGGCTTTGGTTGGCAAGGCGATTGCATCGGGTGCGATGTATGCCGACGGTTCGGTTTGGCAGGAGCTCGTTTCCAATGTCAATGACAGATCGTCGACGCTGCACTTTATCGGACTGTTTTCGGATGGCAATGTACATTCCAACCTGAATCATTTGGAATCGATGTTACGGAAGGCGAAAGAGCAGGGCGTAAAGAAGGCTCGGGTTCATGCGTTGATTGACGGACGCGATGTGCCGCCGACGTCGGCATTGGATTATGTCGAGCGCTTCGATGCTTTCTTGAAAGAAATCAATGCGGACGGCACGGTCGATTATTGCGTGGCATCGGGCGGCGGGCGCATGAATATTACGATGGATCGTTATGATGCCAATTGGGATATGGTGAAGCGCGGCTGGGCGACACATGTGAAAGCGGAGGGCCGGACCTTTGTTTCGATGAAAGAAGCGGTGGAAACTTTCCGTGTTGAAAATCCGGGTATTTTGGATCAGGATTTACCGGCGTTTGTCATTGAACGCGACGGCGCACCTGTGGGCCCGATTGTGGATGGCGACAGCGTCATCTTCTTTAACTTCCGCGGCGACCGGTCGCTGGAAATTACCAAAGCATTTGAAGCGGATGAATTGAAGGAATTCGATCGCGGCCCGAAACCGGATGTGCTGTATGCGGGGATGATGCAATATGACGGCGACCTTGGGGTGCCCGCGCGTTATCTGGTGACGCCTCCGGCGATTGATCGCACGATGAGCGAGTATCTCTCGAATGCGGGGGTCAAACAGCTGGCTATTTCGGAAACGCAGAAATATGGTCACATGACCTATTTTTTCAATGGTAACAATTCGGGTAAGTTTTCGACCGAGACCTGGAAAGAGATTTTATCGGATGTATGCCCGTTCGAAGATGCGCCACGGATGAAAGCGGATGAAATTACCGATGTTGTAGTGCAGGCGATTGAGAGCGGGGAATATAAGTTCATTCGCCTGAATTTCCCGAATGGCGACATGGTGGGGCATACGGGCGTGGTGAGCGCAGTAAAATTGGCCGTCGAAGCCGTGGATGAAAATGTCGGCAGGATTATGGACGCACTGAAGAAGACTAATGGAATTATGGTTTGCACGGCCGATCACGGCAATGCGGACGACATGTGCGAACTCGATAAAAAGACCGGTGCGCTGGTGCTGGATGAGCAGGGACGGAACAAACCGAAGACGGCCCATTCGTTGAATCCGGTACCTGGGATTGTCTACGATCCGTCGGGAGCGGCCAACGCCCGTTTGGCTGATGTGCCGGAAGCAGGCATTGCAAGTCTGGCGGCGACATGTATCACGCTGCTGGGCTTTGAGCCGCCGGAAGATTATGCCGCGAGCATAGTGGAAGTCGGCTAAGCTTTAGCATATTCAGCGGCCGCTATCTTCGGGCACCTCAAAATACCCGAAGAAGCGGCTAAGTAACTGAAAAATGTATACGAGGCCGAATGTTGCAAGCTTTAACTTTCGATGAGGGCTTATATTTGTCTTAAAATCACCCTTTTGGGCAATTTCAGACGCATTTTACCTGTCAAAGGCAAAAGCGGGGAGGGGGCTTTACTGCACAGGCGGCGTAAAGTGTAGGTAGCCGCCTTTCAAGTTGAGTTGCAGTATGCCCGACTTAGTCCAATGCACCGCAAGCCTTTTCCGTTCATCTGTTCCAAGCTGGCAAAGACATGTTCGATTCGCACCCGGGTTTTGGCGATACGAGAAAAAGGCTGTTAATTACATGGGGATGTTGTCTTTTTACTCGGCACTTTTATGGTTGAGATGAAACGTCAACAGAACCTAGTATTATGCGACACTTATAGCGTTGAATTAGTTTCACGCAGAGTTACAAATTCCTCGGCAGCAGTAGGGTGTATCCCGATAGTAGAGTCAAAGACCGCTTTGGTCGCACCGGCTCGAATGGCAACAGCCATACCCTGGATAATTTCAGGGGCGTCAGTCCCTACCATGTGCATGCCGACAACCCGATCCGTGCCGCGTACCACGATCATCTTCATCAGGGTTCGTTCATCCATCCCGGAGAGGGTATTTTTCATTGGCGTAAAACGGGTAAGGTAAATGTCGATGTCCGGGTATTTTTCGCGCGCCTGTGCTTCGGTTAGACCGACCGTACCAATAGGGGGTTGGCTGAAAACAGCGGTGGGAATATGGTCATAATCTACCGGTTTCGGTTGATTGACATACAACTTATTTACCAGGGCAATGCCCTCTGCTATGGCTACCGGGGTCAGGTTGACCCGGTTAGTCACATCACCCAACGCATAGATTGACGGCACATTGGTTTGATAGTCATCATTAACCTTAATGGCACCTTCATCGTCCAATTCAATGCCAAGCGCTTCCAGTCCAAATCCGGTTGAATTCGGTGTTCTGCCGGTGGCATACATAACCAGGTCTGTGCTGACCTTGCTACCATCAATAAGCCGTGCTGCAAAGCAATTGCCCGTGCTTTCAATAGCCTCAATATCGGTATTGAGAAGAAGTTTAATACCTTTTTCGGTCATTTCATGGGCCAGAAAATCACGTATATCCTCATCAAAACCACGAAGCAGTTTGTCTCCACGATGACAAATTGTGGTATTGACACCAAGGCCATGAAGTATGCAGGCAAATTCCACCGCGATGTAGCCGCCACCGACGATAATGATGCGTTTGGGCAATTGATCGAGAAAGAACATTTCATTCGATGTGACGGTGTGTTGTTTGCCGGGCATGTCGGGAACAGACGGCCAGCCCCCTGTTGCAATAATTATGCGTTCGGCGCTGTATTCCGTACCGGCGACGACGACAGTATGCGCATCCAGCAAATTTGCCCTGCCATTGATAATACGGACGCCCGACTTTTGCAGCAGGTTGTTGTAGACAGCATGTAGCCGCTCAATCTCCTGATTTTTGTTTGCGATCAGGCTTGACCAGTTGAACGTTGATTTTCCCACCGTCCAGCCAAATCCCGCTGCCGCATCGAATTGATCTTGGAATTGGGAGGCATAGACCAGCAGTTTTTTGGGCACACACCCCACATTGACACAGGTGCCGCCCAAATAACGTTCTTCAGCAATGGCCACCCTTACACCATGACCTGATGCCATACGTGCAGCGCGCACGCCTCCGGAACCTGCACCAATTACAAACAGGTCATAATCATATTGAGTCATTGGAGCGTCCCCTTTATAAACGGGATTAAGGGCAATAATACAGGCTCATTTGTTCTGCTTTAAATAATCCAGCAGGGTATCGGCATCGCTTACGGTAAATGGATCATCCGGGCAATTATCAACCTGGCCGGGTTCGCTGAATAATTTGATAATTTTTTTATCCTCTACAATCATGGAATAGCGCCATGAACGACTGCCAAAACCAACGTTCTCTTTTTTCACCAGCATGCCCATTGCCTGGGTAAAATCGCCGTTTCCATCGGGCAGCATTTTTACCTGCTTGATGCCCAGATGCTTACCCCATTGATACATCACAAAAGCATCATTAACACTCACGCAGTAAACCTCATCAACACCCTGTTCAATGAGATCCTGATATTTGGCTTCAAATCCAGGCAAATGTTTGCTTGAACAGGTAGGCGTATAGGCGCCGGGAAGCGCCAAAACAACAATTTTTGTTCCTTTAAAGATGTCATCGGTGCTGACATCCTGCCAACGAAACGGGTTATCGCCACCGATACTTTCGTCGCGAACCCGGGTTTTAAAAATTACATCAGGTACAGTTGAAATCATGTTGAAACTCCTTGGTTTATGAGTTAGCGCATAGGTTTGAGATAAGGCTTTTTATGCACTATTAATGGGTGGTTTTCGCATATTGTTGCAGCTCAGATAATGTCTTGCAGGTGACTTGGAATTGTATTAATAATCCGGCAATGCAATAAATAAAGACAGCGTGAACAAATCATGGTCCACGCTGTCATCAACTAAAAATTGCATGCTAAGCTGCCGCATCCAAAAGCCGATCCAAAAGCCGATCCAAAGTGCGTATATGCGCTTGTTGGGCAGGCAGCAGTTTTGTTTCAATTAAAGAACGAATATTTGAAGACAGCTCGGTATCTTTCAGTACTTTTTCATAATCTTCTGCGCCATTTTTTTCTCCTTCCTGCAAAACCTTGAGCGCCGCTTTTTTACCCAGCATATTAGCGCTACCTTGGAGTATTTCCACCCACGTACCCCAAGCTCCTGAGCCCTCAGAGGGAGTTTCTCCCAGTTGACGGATTTGCGCCTGTAAACTGGAAACCGCATCTTTATGCGCCTCATAAATTGGCATTAAATACTCAGATTCGCCCAGTGCGGCATCTTCCCGAAGTTTATCCAAAGCCTGTTTATAAGTTTCTGTTGCCGCTAATTCATCTTTCAGCAATTTGTCGATAGTTTTAATGTTATGCATAACAAAACTCCCATGTGGTTATTTCTTGATTACGTGCAGTAGCATCATCAAGCTTAAACGGAGGCTTCCCCAGTCGAGGAAATATCCTCTGCATGGGCATTTTTAAAAATTTCTTTTACCTTATCACGCTCTTCACTGCTATCCGTATGTACAGAAATCAAGGCGCTTCCTCCCTTGATTTTTCCTTCATAGCGTTTGGCGTCATACTCCGGAATGCCCAGCCCAATTAAGGCTCCAGCCAAACCTCCAGTGGCAGCGCCTACTGCCGCACCACTCAATGCCCCCATAATGGGCCCTGCGGCAATTAACGGACCGACGCCTGGAATAGCCAGAGCGCCGATCCCGGCTAACAACCCGAGCACAGCGCCAGTGCCTAAACCCACGGTCCCACCGATAGCAGCCCCTTCCGGCGCTTTGGTGTGCTTCTCATGAGCAAAATCCTTGGTTGTGGATTTGTCGGGAAACAGCACAGATATATCATTAATTGAAAAACCTGCTGTCTTCAGGTTATTAACAATGATCTCTGTTTGTTCGAGATTTTGAGCGATACAAAAAACTGCTTTAGTCATGTCATTCTCCTGGGCCTTTAAGGCGCTTTATTTTCAAGTTGATTTTCTACTCGCACTACACCATGCGTTTTCTTGGCGATTTCTTGCAGCTTCATGCTTTCTTCTCCACTTGCAACGGGTCCTCGCAAAGTCACCACACCATTACGGGTGATGATTTTCGCATTCTGCGCATCGACTGATAGCGATTTATCTCTAACCACTGCTTGACGTATCTTAGCCGTGATTTTGATATCCTTTTTGGTTTCCTTTTGGTCTTCCGGGGTTAAGGTAGTGTTGTCCTTGTCGCGAACATTGCGCTCGGTATTTTCCAATTTGGAGTTAGCCGCCAAATGGAATGCGGTATTTTGTTCGGCTCGGACAGGACCGGTCATCATTATTAGACTGCCCGTTAAAGTGAAAATAATTAGCAATAATCGTGTAGACATAGTGTTCTCCTTCATAGTAGTGCTTATTTATTAAAATCATTGAACGGTATCCATGGTATCCATGCCGAACAGAAGTTGATGGTCGTTTATTGCGCAGCTTTCAGGTGTATGTCGGCTCTTTCGGCAGATTGCTTCGCAAAGTCGACATGCTTTCTTGCCGTGCTCAATAGCATCATTTAGGCACCCGCGATGCAGGCATTCAGGTGTTCGACGGCAGGTTTAGCATGAACCTTCGCGTGTTTGAGCACTTCTGACGTGTGTTTTCCTCCGGCATAGGCCGTTTTATTTGCCTTGCTTAATATCGTCCTTGAGATCACCAAAGCCAGCCCTGACTTTACCAACGTTTTTTTGGATATTTCCTTCCAGCTCCATCTCATCGTCGTCCAATATCTTGCCGGTGACTTCCTTAACTTTACCTTTGGCTTCTTCAACTCGGCCTTTTATTTGATCTTTGTTCATGAGCGTCTCCTGATAATTATTTAGCCATGCCCAGATAGCCATGACTAAAGCGTGGAATGAAGTTCCCCATCGCTCGCTTAAAATAGTACTGATAAAACTGGAGAAAGTCGGTACGGTAGCGAACAGAGACGGATTGGGGCTGTACGACCTTACTCTCTGACAGGCGGCTTGGACTAAGACTCGCGTGACTTGGAGTGGGTTGTTGTAACGGACTGCTATCCTGATTACACAACAGCATCATCAGGGTTTCTGCGCTTACCTGTGCATTCGTTTGAGTGCGTTGAAGAGCACGCGCCGACATCCTGGCCCGATTAGGACTACGACAACGCCGCTGTCAAATCAACCCGCTGATGCCTTGCGCTTCATGTCTTTATTGAGTCGTTGCAGCCGTTTAATCATTTCTTTTTTTATTTGCTCGCGGCCTATCGAATGTTTCAAGCTACTGCCCATGCCCGCTACCTGATCGGTAGAGCTGCGGGTCGAATAAAACACCAGCGTGCCATCTTTATATGGCAAGCCGCCTGCAACCACATGGCTGGAATTGTAGGAGTGTCCGACATAAAACTGTCGGGAAATAAAAATTCCGCCCGTCTCGCCCGCGACCATAACGCGATGATTGAGTATGGCCGTAGGCCGATCTTCAACCATGCGATTCAGCCAGAGGAACTGTTCGGTGGAATTTAGCGGTAATGGGGTTGGATAATTTAGCCAGGCTTGTTGCAGCTCTGGAAAGTAGTGTGCCCAAGCTTTGCTGATGGTGGCATCGTTGCGCAGTTCCGTTGCAGGGTCGGCGGTTTTACCATTTTCGCGGCTGTAAGGTGCAATCCCGGACAAACCGTTTTTCCGGTAAGCCAGCAAGCGTTGCAACAGAATTTCCCTGTATTTTTGGTTAGCGGCTTTTAACAATGTTTTGTCGTCGGCATCTTCCAGAGTGGCTTGCAGGCTTTTCAAACTGTCTATTTCAGGTTTTGACAGGTTGAATTTATCGCCCGGCTCAGCTTCCAGAAACGCTTTGGCTTCGTCAATCTGCTTATCGTTAAAGGCGAATTTCTTGAAGCTATTGATATCGGCATTATTGGCAAGCGGAGCGGAGGTGATAAGGTCGCTTTCGGTAGCCGTAAGATTGCCTCGCTTAATGTAATCAATGATTTTAGGTAAGGCTACCGGAAGTATCATAGCCATGCCAATAGCTAACTCTTCCTGGCTGGTTTCACTGACTTCGTAACCGACAATTTTTCCGTGCTCAAGCTGGGTGATTTGCTCAGCGCCGATACCGAAGTTTTGTAGGGCTTGTTGTGGGGTGGGCACTTCCTGAGCGCAAACAGGTAGATAGAATAACGAGCCAGTCAGCAGCATGACCGGAATTGACAGTTTATTAAATAGCATGAAGACTCCTGTGCGTTGCTGAGTGTTAGGATTTAAGAATGGTATTTTTCTTGATTTAAAAAGCTAGATTCTTCCTGAAAAGATCAGGATCAGTAAGAATCAGCAACAGCCCAAGTCCACAAGTGAACATCTAATTTAGTGGCAAGATCGGACTTAGTCTGTTCGCTATCGTACATAAGCCAGCTGCCGGTAATAGGGATTCCAAGTATTCGTTGTACCGGACGGGTTCATTTTAGAAGGCAGCCGGTCTAGGCTTACCAACAGCCAGCGACAGAGCTGCTGATCCACGGAATGATGTCTATTACAAACTGCTAGCTGTGCCATTTGGGTAATCAGCATCTGGGTATAGCTCAGCAATAAACAGTGTAATCCCCCGGAGCGACGTTCCTTAGAATGATCGAATTCCTGTATAAGTAGGATGTGTTCGCAGCCCGCGCTCCGCACGACGGCCCGATCAGGTATGGTTCCTCCGCCCATGAAGATTGAGATACCGATGATGCCATCGTTGCCGACCACGGCGATTTCGGCCGATGCGCCATTCTTTGTGACGTAAAGTTTGGACACAATGCAAGTCGTGGGAAAATAGACATAATGTAACCCGGCACCGGATTCGTAAAGGATTTTACCGAGTGGCATCTGAACCAATTCCAGATGCGGAGAAATGCGCTCGAATTCCTCCGAGGGCAGGGCGGCGAGAAGATAGTTTTGCCAAGAGTTAAATGGGGCAGACATAAGTAATATCCCTCTGTTAATCAAGATCGAATAGCTCTAAAAAATCAGTTTGTGTTGTGCAAGTGTTCGTAAGATATAGGGTTAAATTTCCCCAATCAATTAAGTGCAGCTACCTATCAGGTGACTACGCTATTGAGCTGCATGTCTTGTCATACCTGGATGGTAAGTGCGACCACCACCACTTTTCTCGTTTATTTGCTTTTGTTTTTGAGGGCATTCAGCGAATTTTCATTGCAATTCGATGTATACTTCCCGATCCTAGCATCTAACATCAGGATCTTAAATGAGATTTCGATTCAGTATTTATACGTTCAATAGGGAAGGGTGTATGTCTTATTTTAAAAGTTTTTTTCTTTTGTTTTTCTCTTTGATTTTTTCGCAGAATTCGTTTTCCGCATCTAAAGACACTGTTATTCCTCACGGTCATTCCCTCTCGGATTCAGCACCGAGTGTATCTATTCAAGCTGACGCGTTGGGGCATTATACAGGCACGCTTTTAATTAATAATGTCAGGATGCCATTTTTGATCGACACGGGCGCTACACAGGTAGTTATCCCTAGAAATTTATCTTATTCCGCCAGGTTGCCTTTAGGTAAGGCTTTCCAGTCAAGCACGGCTAATGGATTATCGCTTAGCCGTGCAACACGTATAGACAGTTTAAAAATTGGTAATATTGAGCTAAAGGGACTTGAGGCTTTTACCAGTGAGCATCTTGATCACGTTCTTTTTGGTATGAACGCATTAAGGTATTTTCGCATGACTCAAGATGGCGGTATTATGACGTTAACGCTTTCTTCTGATTCGCTCTCCAAAGCAACAGCTATTTCTTCGGTACCAACTCCTTTGCCACATTATAAAAAAACATGGTCAAAAACCGTTACGTGTGATGAAAACGATAAAAATTGTAAAACGAGCTATCGATAATAGTTTTTGCCTTTTTTAAGAATAGCTTCTTAGTGATTTTTATTAATCCCGCAAGGCTGTAAAGCTTGTGTATTTCGGCCTCTAGTTGCCCAATTCGCTCAGCTTCTCGGCGCGCATTTAACAGGTTTTCCGGCTTCCATATCATTCTTTTGTGCATCAGCGATGCCGCGATTAAAGCACCATCCATCCCATCCCAGCCCGGCGAATTGCGCGTGTAATAAGATCTTGTTTTCCTTAGTGCTGCCATGTTTTCGACTCCTGATCGTAAGAATAGATACTAGGGCAAAAACTATGCCGCCTATTATTTGGGTATTCATCATATTTAACATAATATACATTATGCGAAGTCTTGATCAGTTATTTATCAGGATGAAAAATGCCTCTGCAGAGACGGTTTTCTGTTACTTAACCAGGTTAAAAAACGCCTGGTCGGTAACAGTAAACAAAACGATGTACTTCAT
>Ga0208753_100036_pt1 | contig 72424 bp, 61 predicted proteins | sample LakWasMet37_LOW7_2_FD_183877 | JGI IMG/M metagenome (GOLD analysis project Ga0208753, IMG submission 183877) | Freshwater sediment methanotrophic microbial communities from Lake Washington under simulated oxygen tension - Sediment Metagenome... | ecosystem: Environmental > Aquatic > Freshwater >... | reverse complement strand
CTGCAACTGATAGAGGTGGCCCACCTTGAACGGCTTCCTGCCGTCGCCGACAAAGAGCTGGCTATCCTTGCGCACCGTACCCTGATGCACGCGAAAGATGCCGACCTTGCCCATGTAGGGATCGGCGATGATCTTGAACACGTGGGCCAGCACATGGCGCGACGCGTCCGGCACGGCATGGAAGGGTTCGGCGGCCTGCCCCGGCCCACCCTTGTAGAACGGCGGCGGGTTGCCCTCGGCGGGATTCGGCGCCAGCGAGGCCAGCACGTGCAGCAGCTCGCCGATGCCGGCGCCGGTGCGCGCCGAGGTGAACAGGATGGGAATCAGGTGGCCTTCGCGCAAGGCCTTCTCGAAGGGTGCATGGAGTTCCGCAGCGTTCGGGTCCTTGCCCTCCTCGAGGTAGCGCGCCAAAAGCGACTCGTCCTCTTCCACCAACTGGTCGATCAACTCGCGATGAGCATGGGCGATCGAATCGAAATCGGCATCACCCGCAGCGTGCTCAAGCACTTCGACCACATCCTGGCGGCCGCGTGCAGGCAGATCGAGCAGCAGACATTCCTTGCCGAAGCGCTCGCGAACCTGGTTCACCAGCCCCGGCAGATCGACATTGTCCGCATCGATCTTGTTGATCACGATCATGCGCGCCAAGCCCCTGGCCTGGGCCGCCCGCATCATGCGCTCGGTAGCGAGTTCGATGCCGGTCTGCGCATTGATGACGACGATCGCGCTTTCGACGCCGGCCAGGGCGGCAACCGCCTGCCCCGCGAAATCGGGATAGCCCGGCGTATCGATGAGGTGCACATGCACGCCCTCGGCGGCAAAATTCACCATCGCCGAGTTGAGCGAATGACCCGCTGTCTTTTCCTGTGGATCGAAGTCGCAGACGCTGCTGCCCTTCTCGACGCTGCCCTTGGCGACGATCGCGCCGGCCTTGAACAGCAGCGCCTCGGCGAGCGTGGTCTTGCCGGCCCCGCCGTGGCCGACGAGGGCAACGGTGCGGATGGATTCGGTGCTGTAACTGGCCATGATGCAGACTCCCTTGATTGCGTGTATTTGGACAAATTCTAACCCTGCGCGCCGCCCCGTTCCTGCGCGGTCTGGCGATCGCGCGACGGGATGCGCCAGAGCACGATCGCGGTGGACGCGCCGATGAAGGCCAGCATGGCCTGCAGCCAGGGCATCGCCGACAGGGTCCAGATCGAGACGCAGATGGTCAGGCTCATTGTCGTGATGGCAATCACCTTGATCCGATACGGAATGCTGTGGTGCCGCCGCCACTCGATGATCAGCGGACCGACGGTCGGGTTGGCGATCAGCCGGCGATAGAAGGTCTCGGAAGCCCGCGCATAGCACGCAGCAGCAACCAGGACGAAAGGCGTGGTAGGCAGGCCGGGCAGGAAGATGCCGATGATGCCCAGCAGCAGGGCCAGACTGCCGAGCGTCAACAGCACCACGCGCACCAGCATCGAGGGGTGCAGTTCAGATTCCGGGATTTCGTAAGGCGGCTCAATGTCGACTTCCTTCCCCCCGTCCCCCTCCCCAAGGGCGGGGGTGACTGCAGTTCGCCGCTGGTGCGGCTCCTTGTCTTTGGCTGCGCCGCCTTGGGGCGGCCCTGCGGCGGCGCTCATGTGAGGGCACGTTCGATGAAGTGGCGCGGCACCAGGGTGCGCGGCACGCGACCGGAAAACCAGCTGCGCACGTCCTGGTCGAGGCCAAGCCCGTGCATGTAGTTGTAGAGCGCCTTGTTCAAGGCGATGCCGAGCGCCGCATGGTCGACGCCGGTCGGATCGACGAAGCCGACGTCATTTTTCGCAAAGGAAGTTGCGGGCAGGGGCTTCAGCGTGATGCCGTAACGCTCCGGATGCTGCCCGACCGGGGAATGCACGGTGCAGGCAAAGCGATGGAAGAAGCCGGACTGGATGCAGTTCGCGGCGAACAGCTGGCGCACGTATTCGAGCGCGTCGACCGTGTCCTGCACGGTTTGCGTGGGAAAGCCGTACATCAGGTAGGCGTGCACCAGGATGCCGGCGTCGGTGAAGGCATGCGTCACGCGCGCCACCTGCTCGACCGATACGCCTTTCTGCATCAGCTTGAGCAGGCGGTCGGAGGCGACCTCGAGTCCGCCGGAAACCGCTATGCAGCCGCTGTCGGCAAGCTGGGCGCAGAGTTCCGGAGTGAAGGATTTCTCGAAGCGGATGTTGCCCCACCAGGAAATCGCCCGGTTGCGCTTCTGCAGTTCGACGGCAAGCGCCTTCAGGGCCTTGGGCGGGGCGGCTTCGTCCACAAAATGGAATCCGCTCTGCCCGGTCTCTTCGATGATGGTCTCGATGCGGTCGACCAGGATTTCGGCAGTGGCCGCGTCATAGCGCGAGATGTAGTCCAGCGACACATCGCAGAAGCTGCACTTCTTCCAGTAGCAGCCGTGGGCGACGGTCAGCTTGTTCCAGCGCGCGTCGGACCACAGCCGGTGCATCGGATTGAGCATGTCCAGCAGCGACAGGTAGCGGTCGAGCGGCAGGCCGTCCCAGGTCGGCGTGCCGACTTCGGCAAAAGGGATGTCGGGCTCGCCGGCATCGATGTAGCGCACGCCGTCGGCCGTGCGCACGAAGGTGCGCACCAGCTTTTGTTGCTCGCGCCCACGAGCCAGGTGCTCGAGCAGGGCCAGCAGCGGGCGTTCACCGTCGTCCAGAGTGACATAGTCGAAATAGTCGAACACCCGCGGCGCGCTGAGTTCGCGCAATTCGGTATTGACGAAGCCGCCGCCCAGCACGGTGACAATCGCCGGGTCGTGCAGCTTGATCGCCTGCGCGATGCGAAATGCGCCATACACGTTGCCGGGAAAGGGCGCCGACACCAGTACGATCTGCGGCGCATGTCGCGCCAGCGCCGCCAGCGTCAGTTCGCGCAGCGTGCGATCGACCAGATTGAGCGGCGCCGCCAGAGCCCGTGCCAGGGGATCGAAGCTGGCCTGGCTCTGTGCCAGTGATTCCGCATAGCGCACAAACTCGAAGCGCGGGTCGACCGCATCGCGTAGCACGTCCGCGACGTCGTTGAGGTAGAGCGTGGCGAAGTGCCGGGCGCGGTCCTGTACGCCGAGCGCACCGAAAGCCCAGGCCAGAGGGTCGCCGCCCTCAGGATCGACATAGGCATCCAGAGGATCGAAACGCGGTCCCTCCGGAAGAAAATTGCGGCCGGCGATGCGATGCCCGATGGAAGGATCGCGCCCCTGCAGAAATGCCACCGCCGGCCCGATGGTGGCGAGATAGCGATCGAAATTCCGTTCGAAGGCCTGCACCTGTGAGGTGCGCTGCGGTTTCGGCAAGGCGCCGACACATTCGCGGATCGCCCGCAGCCCGTCATGCGAAAGCAACCGCAGCACCAGCGCCAGGGCGAGGTCTTCCTGCACGGCGGCGACGCCGCGCGAACGCAGGAAACCTGTCAGGTAGGCCGTCGACGGATAGGGAGTGTTCAACTGCGTCATCGGCGGGATGACGGACAGGACGCGCATGGACTTGGCCGGTTTTCGTGGTTGTCGAGGTCGGATGCAGAACGCTAACATCCGCGCGGATTCCCCGCCACCCAATTCTAAACAGGGTTTCGAGGCTGCCGGACCCGGCCTGACGGAAAACCAAAACAAAAGGCCACCGGGATCACCGATGGCCTCGTTCCGTTGCCTGCCAGGCAACAATCTGCGAACTGTCCCTAGCGAATGTTCAGCAACACGGCCGCAATAACCATCGCCAGGGTGAACGCCTGCAGGCCCACCCGCGTCATCATCATCTGATGACTATGGCGGTCATCCGACTCGCCGCCCTTCACCATCCAGCCAACGCCGGTGAACAGAACCGCAACGGTTGCGACAACTCCGAGCGCGATCAAGGTCATTAGGATGTTCATGTTCTTCTCCTGTCTCTACAAACACAATCTCCCTATAGCCCACACAAACGCCAAGGTCAAAATTTTGCGGCGCTGCTTCGCCTCCCGGGCCTGTTATGCCCTGCAGCTATTGGCGGCATGCTGAAAATGGTACATTGACGGACCGCCTGCAACCGGTTGAAGCGAACGCGCGCCTGCGAAGCGGGCCTGGCGGAGTGCCGATCACCAATAAGCGCGATCGCCGGCATCAAATATCACCAATCCGGCGCAGCAGTCCAACGGAGAACCGCGATGTCGATACGCAAACTTGTCGTCGCCAACGGAATTTACTATGTCGAGATTCCGGCCGCCGGACTGTATCTGCTTTGCGGCGCGCCGGCCGACAGCGTCAAGCACCTGTTCCGCCGCGGGATCATCCAGACCACCGAACGCGGCGGGGTGAGCTTCGAGAACGGTCCCAACGCCATTCTCCTGTCCGATTCGATGATCCAGAACGGCCACCTGTGCAACCTGGCCGAGTTTCCCATTCTGCAGATGCTCTACCGGCAGGGCATGCTGATTCCAAATCATCCCAACAACGTCGGCGCGAAGCCCAAGCTGATCGGCACCCCGGAACAGCTTGCCGCACAGCTCCGCTACATACATCGCGGCAACTACGGCCTGATTTCTGCCGAAGAAATGATGAGGGCGGGGATCGATGAAGCCGAGGCCAACGAGCTCATGCGCGTCAAGCTCAAGTTCGCTTTCGGCCAGATTGCCAAACCCGATACATTTGTCGACTGCTGGCCGCTGACCACCGGCAGCATCGATATCGGCGACGGAGTGAGCATCACACGTCTCGCCCACAACGTGTTCGAGATCCGCCACGGCGAGGACTCCGTCCAGGTGGACCTCAATCTCGGCCGCAACGAAACCTACCCCTGCCCGTATCCGTTGAGCCATGCCGCGATCGACCGCCATTACTTCGCCGTGGTGCACACCGGCGACGGCGACGGCTGGGACTACAACCGCCCGGTGATGGGCAGCGTGGTCATCCATCAGGGAAGGGTGTTCCTGATCGATGCGGGCCCGAACATCCACTACAGTCTCGACGCTCTGGGAATCGGCAAGAAGGAAGTCGCGGGGATCTTTCACACGCACTGCCATGACGACCATTTTGCAGGGCTGACCACCCTGCTCCAGTGCGATCAGCCGCTGCAGTATTTCGCCACGCCGCTGGTGCGCGCCTCGGTGACCCGGAAATTCTGCGCGCTGCTGTCGATACCGGAAAGCGAATTTGCCCGGTACTTCGACATCCACGACCTGGAAGTGGACAAGTGGAACGACATCATGGGCCTGGAGGTGCGGCCGACCGTTTCGCCGCATCCGGTGGAAACCACCATTTTCAATTTCCGCGTGCTGTGGGAAGGCGGCTATCGAACCTACAGCCATCTCGCCGACATCGCGTCCTTCGGCGTGATCGACGCCATGACCAACGCCGACGCGTCGTCGCCGGGGCTCAGCCCCGAACGCGCGCAGGCCGTGAAGGCGGCCTATCTGGAGCCGGTCGATCTGAAGAAGATCGATATCGGCGGCGGGATGATTCACGGCAGCGCCGCGGACTTCGCCGGCGATAACTCCAAGAGGCTGCTGCTCGCGCATACCGCAAGGGAACTGACCGACGCCGAGCGGCGCATCGGCTCGGGCGCGCCCTTCGGCACTCTGGACGTACTGATTCCAGGGCAGCAAAACTTCCTGCTGCGCGACGCCAGCGAATTCCTCAAGAGCTACTTTCCCGCGGTGCCGATGGAGCGGCTGCACATGCTGCTGAACAACCGCATCGTCACGTTCAATCCCGAGACCATCATTGCGCCGGCGGGAAAAGTCCCTGAGGAGATCTACCTCCTGCTGGCCGGCAAGGTCGAGATGCTGACCCGGGACCCCAGCAATTCCCACTTCCTCTTCAGCGGCTCATTGCTTGGCGAGTCGGCGGCGATCTACAACCGCGAAAGCGAAGAGACCTACCGCTCCGTGGGCTTCGTCCAGGCCTTGCGCCTGCCGTCCGACCTTTACCGGAACTTCATCGAGCGCTTCTACTCGAGCACCGAACTGATCGAAGTGCGCAAGGTCGAGGAAAAGCTGCGCCGCACCTTCCTCTTCAGCGATGCCGTCACCAACACCACCTTGTATTCTCTCGCCAAGAACTGCCGGATCACGCAGGTGCATGCCGGCGAGCACTTCGTCGGCGACCCGGATCAGATGCATCTGATCGGGGCGGGGCGCCTCGGCATGGGGGAAGGCGAAGGCGCACAGGTACTCGGCAAGGGAGAATTCTGGGGCTCGGACAGTCTTTTCAGCGCAATGTCGGAGAAGGCCAGGGTGCAGCAGAGCCTCACGGAGCCCACGCGTTCGCTCACCGCCCTCGACAGTTGCGAAATCTACTCCGTGCCGCTGAAACTCGTTGCGAGAATTCCCGTGGTGCGCTGGAAACTGTTCGAAGCGTTTCGCAACACCCACCCTTACGCCGCCCCCCGCTTTCGAGGAACCCCGCGCTAGGGGATCGACGCACGACTGCGATCGCAACCTGCCCGGCATGAGCCTGTTCGACTCGTCCTATGCGCCCCGCCGAATCGAGGTGAGCGGTACCGGCGTGCACGTGCTGGTCCGCGAGCATCCGGGCAAACCCGTGCTGCTGCTGCTGCACGGCTACCCGCAGACACACGTCATCTGGCACAAGCTGGCACCGCTGCTGGCAGCGGATTTCTCCCTGGTCATCCCCGACTTGCGCGGCTATGGCGACTCGGGGACGCCGCCCTCGCTCCCCGACGCCGCGAACCAGTCGAAGCGGGTGATGGCGCAGGACATGGCCGAGCTCATGACGGCGCTCGGCCACGAACGATTCCATGTGGCCGGACACGACCGCGGCGCGCGTGTCGCGCATCGCCTGTGCCTCGATCACGAAGCGCGGGTCGCGAGCGCCTGCGTGATGGACATTGCGCCGACCCTGACCACCTTCGCCATGACCGACCAGGCCATGGCCACCGCCTATTTCCACTGGTTCTTCCTGATCCAGGCGCCACCGCTGCCGGAACGCATGATCGGCGCCGATCCGGAATCATGGCTCAGGGGATGCCTCTCGCGCTGGAGCATGGGCAACGATCAGGCGTTCGCGCCGGGGGCAGTAGCCGAATACCTGCGCTGCTTTTCCGACCCGGACGCCATCCGTGCCAGCTGCGACGATTACCGCGCCGCGGCCGGCATCGACCTCGCGCATGACCGGGCGGATGCCAGGCGTCAAATGACTTGTCCGCTGCTGGTGCTGTGGGGCGCGAAAGGATTCGTCGGCCGCAACTACGACGTCATCGGCCTGTGGCGCGAGAAGGCCCGAATGGTTCAGGGAGCGGCGATTCAATGCGGCCACTTCCTCCCGGAAGAAGCGCCGACTGAAGTGGCGAGCCGGCTGCGGGAATTCATCGGTGCTGTCGCCGGCCAGTCGTGAGCCCTGCGGGAGCCCGCTGACTGTTGCGAGGACGGTCGCTGGCACATTCTCCGGAAGCGACTAGAATTGTGACTGGAATATAACTTCCGTTAGAGGGAGTCACAGGATGTCGCTGGCCGAAAGACGATGCGGAGCGATGTTCTTCTTCGTTCTGTCCTTCCTTGCCTGTCTGTCGACGCGAGAGGCCCTGGCTGCGGAGCCGCTCAGGATCGGAGGCAACGGCAGCGCATTGGGTTCCATGAAGATTCTCGGCGCCGCCTTCGAGAAATCCCACCCGGGAATGAGGGTGGTTGTCGTGCCAAGTTTGGGTACGGGCGGCGGAATCAGGGCAGTCACCAAGGGCGCCATCGACATCGGCCTCAGCGGACGGCCAATGAGCGACGCGGAAACACAAACGGGACTGGAAATTTTGGAATATGCGCGCACGCCGCTGGTCCTTGCCGTAGGAGAGGCCGATCCGCGGGCCAATGTCAGGCGGAGCGATCTCGTCAGAGTCGTCCGCGGCGACGTGGGCATCGTATCCGGCGACCAGCCATCACGCCCGATCCTGCGACCTGAAAGCGACGCGGAAACCCTCCTGGCGCGAGAAGTGTTTCCTGAACTCGGCGCGGGGCGCTCTCCTGGAAGCCACGCGACGATCGCATTGACGTCGCAGGATGCCGCCGATCTGATCGAAAAGGTATCGGGGGCGATCGGGCTATCGACACTCGCCCTGATAGTTTCGGAAAACCGCAAGATAAAAGCCCTTTCCCTTGACGGCGTCGCCCCGAGTGCAAGGAACGTCGCCAACGGTTCATATCCGCTGGTCATGAGACTGTATCTGGTCACCCGGAGGAACCCTGCCGAACCCGTCCGCAAGTTCATCGCTTTCGTACAGTCCGAGCCCGGCAAGCGCCTGCTGGAAGAAAGCGGAAACTACGTCGGCGAGCGAAAGAAGTAGGCCATGACCCCGTCGGCTAACCCGGTCCGAACCGTCGCATGGCTGGTCGCGCTGATCATCGGGCTGCTCGTCCTTGCCATTCCTGCGGGCTATGCATACATGGGCTATCGCCACATGGTCGGTTCGCTCGAAAGCGAGGCCCAGGTCATTGCCCTTTCGTTCAACGAGAACATCGTCAGCCGGAATCCCGATCTTTGGGAATTCGAAAAGGTACGGATGGATGAATATCTGGCGCGCCTGATGCCCCCGGGCGCAATCGAGAGCGGACGCATCCTCAACCGCGAGAGAGCGTCCGTAGCCGAGCATGGCCCCGGATTGGCGCGGCCGTTCATCACCAGAACGCACGACCTTGGGAACGGCGGCGGGGTAATCGGGCAAGTCGAGATTTCGCGCTCGCTGACTCCGTTGCTGCGGGACACCGCACTGATCGGCTTGACCGTACTACCGGTCGGACTGGTCGTGTTATGGCTGCTCTGGACCGTTCCGATCCGCCGCCTCCGTCTGGCCGAAGAGCAAAACCGCAAGCAGCAGAGCATCACCCGCCAGATCATCGAAACCATCCCCATGCGCGTGTTCTGGAAGGACAAGGAATTGCGCTACCTCGGCTGCAATACCGCATTCGCCCGCGATGCCGGACGCGACAAACCCGCCGAGGTGATCGGCGACGACGATTTCCACATGGGCTGGCGGGAGGAGGCGGAGTTCTACCGTGCAGATGACCGGAAGGTAATGGACGGCGGCAGGGCCAAGCTTTCCTTCGACGAGTCGCAGACGACCCCGACGGGCGGGAGGATCTGGCTGCGCACCTCCAAAGTTCCGCTGCGCAACGAAGCCGGCGAAGTCATCGGCCTGTTGGGGACCTACGAGGACATCACGTCGTGGAAAGACACCGAGATCGCCCTGCGGGAAAGCGAGGAGCGCTTTCGCCTCGCCTTCGAAAACTCCGCCATCGGCATGGCCCTGATCGGACCGGACGGACGCTGGCTCAGAGTCAATGCCACCCTCTGCAAGCTCGTCGGCTACGAGGAGGACGCGCTGCTGGCGAAGACCTTCCTGGACATCACGCATCCCGACGACCTGCAAACCCACCGGGAGAATCTGCAGCGGCTGCTCGATGGCTCAAGCAGTTTCCACCACTCCGAAAAGCGTTACCTGCATCGGGACGGGCATCCCGTCTGGATTCGGTTGAACGTGTCGCTGGTCCGGGATGAACAGGACAGGCCGCTCCACTTCGTCGTCCAGATCGAGGACATCGGCGAGCGCAAGCTGGCCGAACAGGAGATTGAGAAATACGTCGCCGAGCTGACCCGGAAGAACGAGGAGCTGCAGGCGCTCAATGACAAGCTGACCCAGGCGCAGAGCCAGCTGCTGCAATCGGAAAAAATGGCGTCCATCGGCGTGCTGGCGGCGGGCGTGGCGCACGAGATCAACAATCCGGTCGGCTTCATCAAGTCGAACCTGCAGACGCTCGACAAGTACGTGGCCGATTTTCTGAAGATTCTCGATGCATACATCAGGGCCGAAGAACGCCTGTCGACGCCGGAACCTGCCCTGGCCGAAGTACACCGTCTGAAGCAGGCCATCGATTACGCCTACGAGAAGGAAGACGTCGCGCAGTTGCTGAGCGAGTCAAGGGAAGGAGTCGATCGCGTCGTCAAGATCGTCCGCGATCTCAGGGATTTTTCCCGCGTCGATAGTCAGGAAAACTGGCGCGAAGAAGATCTCCACCAGGGCCTCGAGAGCACCCTCAACGTGGTCTGGAACCGGCTCAAATACACCTGCGAGGTGAAGCGGGAGTATGGCGCCCTGCCGCAGGTGGAATGCCTGCTCTCGCAGATCAACCAGGTCTTCATGAACCTTCTGGTGAACTCCGCCCAGGCGATCGACGAGCACGGTACGATCACCATCCGTACCGGCACGCGGAACGACCTCGTGTGGATCGAAATCGCCGACACGGGCAAGGGCATCGCACCGGAAGACCTCCCGCGCATCTTCGATCCCTTCTTTACCACCAAACCCGTCGGCCAGGGCACGGGGCTCGGGCTATCCGTCTCCTACAGCATCGTGCGAAAGCACCATGGCAGCATCGAGGTGGAGAGCAAGCCCGGCTCGGGCACCGCCTTCCGCATCTGGCTGCCGGTGCGCCAGCCGGCGCCTGAAAGCGCCGGCAACACAGCTGTCGCGGCTTGACGGGACGGCCGCGGGCAGCGGTCGTGCTTCGGCGTTGCAGGAACTTTGATCCTTAGTTCACCCGGATCCAGGTCTGGGTGCGGCCGATGAACAGGATAGAGCCGCGCATTTCCAGCTTCCGGCCCTCGTCGATGACGGTGACCCTGGCGTTGTAGGTCTTGCCGTTGTTGGGATCGAGAATCCTGCCCCCGGCATAGACATTGTCGCCTTCCTTCTTCAAGCCGGTCAGGATGGTCATGCCGATCACGGGCTTGCCCTTGCGCGGATCATCCTCGGCGCATTCGTCGCATTTCGAGTCCTGCTTTGCAGGATCGACAATCTTCTCGACCGCTCCCGAAAACACGCCGTCCTTCTCGGTGATGCGCACCAGCGACTTGGGCTTCTTCGTTTCGTCGTCGATCGTATTCCACGTGCCGACCGGCGACATCGGATCGGCAAGGGCAGTCATCGATGCGACAGAGACCAGCAGCGCGGCGCAGACACGGAATGGCAGTGATGGCATGAGTACTCTCCGCTTGCGGTTTATCGGGTGAAGCAATGGACTTTCCGGCAGGCCTGCCTGCACCCTTGCAGCTTGTTGCCGGCTATTCGACTGTGACAGATTTCGCAAGATTGCGCGGCTTATCAACATCCGTGCCCTTCACCAGTGCCGCGTGATAGGACAGCAATTGCAGCGGCACGACATGCAGCACCGGTGACAGCAGTCCGTAGTGTTCCGGCAGGCGCAGCACGTGCACTCCGGCTTCCTGGTCCACCGCCGAATCGGCGTCGGCGAAGACGTAAAGTTCGCCGCCGCGCGCGGCGACTTCCTTCAGGTTGGATTTGAGCTTTTCCAGCAGGGCATCGTTGGGTGCAATGCTGATGACCGGCATGTCCTTGTCGACCAGCGCCAGCGGGCCGTGCTTGAGTTCGCCGGCGGGATAGCCCTCGGCATGGATGTAGGAGATTTCCTTGAGCTTCAGTGCGCCTTCCAGCGCGATCGGATAGTGATGGCCGCGGCCGAGGAACAACGCGTGCTGCTTGTCGGCAAAACGCGTGGCCCAGACCTTGATTTCAGGTTCCAGGGCCAGCACTTTCTGCACCGCGACCGGCAGATGGCGAAGGGCTTTCAGATGCGCACCTTCCTGCTCGGGCGTCAGGCGCCCGGACTGCTTGGCCAGCGTCACGGCGAGCAGGAACAGGGCGGCCAGCTGGGTGGTAAAGGCCTTGGTCGACGCGACGCCGATTTCGGGGCCGGCGCGCGTCAGGAAGCGCAGCGCGCATTCGCGCACGATGGCCGATTCCGGAACGTTGCAGATCGCCAGGGTGCGCCCCATGCCGAGTGCCTTGGCATGTTTCACGGAAGCCAGCGTGTCTGCGGTTTCGCCGGACTGCGAAATCGCCACGACCAACTGCTCCGGGTTGGGCACCGAGACGCGATAGCGATACTCGCTGGCAATCTCGACGCTGCAGGCGATGCCCGCCAGCTGCTCGATCCAGTAGCGCGCCACGAGCCCGGCGTGATAGCTGGTGCCGCAGGCAAGGATCAGCACGGAGCGCACGCCCTTGAGCATTTCCGGCGCGGCGACGCCGAACAGGTTGGGACTCAGGGTCTGCGCACCGCCGATCATTTCAAGGGTCGCGGCCAGCGCCTGTGGCTGCTCGAAGATTTCCTTCTGCATATAGTGCCGGTAGTCGCCCAGCTCCACATCGTTCGCCGAGAGCGTGCTTTCATGGACCGGGCGGTCTCCGGGAACACTCAGCGCCGTACCGCCGGCGCCGACTATCCGCACCGCAGCGCGCGTCAGCTCTGCGACATCGCCGTCTTCGAGGTAGATCATGCGGCGCGTGACCTGCAGCAGGGCCGAGGCGTCCGACGCGGCGTAGTTGCCGTCCTCGCCGAGGCCCAGCAGCAACGGGGCGCCGTGACGCGCGACGACGACGCGGTCATCCCACTCGCGCACCACGGCGATCGCATAGGCGCCGACCAGCCGCGCCGTCGCCAAACGCACGGCATCGAACAGATCGGGCGCCGTCTTCAACGTGTCCTGGATCAAATGGGCGATGACCTCGGTGTCGGTGTCCGAGTTGAATACATAGCCGGCGGCGATCAATTCCTGCTTCAATTCGGCGTAGTTTTCGATGATGCCGTTGTGCACCACCGCCAAGCCGGCGGAGACATGCGGGTGCGCGTTGCGCTCGGAGGGGACACCATGCGTGGCCCAGCGCGTGTGGGCGATGCCGTGGTGGGCAACCTGGCCCTCAGCCTGCGCCGCCAACTCGGCGACGCGCCCGACGCTGCGCAGGCGCGTCAGCGTCGGATTGAGCAGCGCCAGACCGGCCGAGTCGTAACCGCGATACTCGAGCTTCGTCAATCCCTCGATCAGGACGGGAACGATGTTGCGCGCGGCAACGGCTGCGACGATGCCGCACATGAGTCAGTCCTTCTTCTTCGGGTTGGCGTTCTTCGTCGGCCGCTTCCAGCCGCGAATCGACACCTGCTTCGCGCGCGACACGGTCAACTGATCGGGCGGCGCGTCGGCGGTCAGCGTCGTGCCCGCGCCCAGGGTGGCGCCGCGGCCGACCGTCACGGGCGCCACCAGCTGGGTATCGGAACCGATGAAGGCGTCGTCCTCGATCACGGTGCGGAACTTGTTGGCGCCGTCGTAGTTGCAGGTGATGGTACCGGCGCCGATGTTCACGCGACTGCCGATCGTGGCGTCGCCGAGATAGGCAAGATGATTGGCCTTCGAGTGATCGGCGATGGACGAATTCTTCACTTCGACGAAATTGCCGACGTGCACGTCGCGGCCGAGCTCGGTGCCGGGCCGCAACCTGGCGTAGGGCCCGATGATGCCGCCCGGCCCGACCACGGCATCCTCGATGTGGCAGAACGGGGCAATGCGCGCGCCGCTGCCGATGCGGCAATTCTTCAGCATGCAGTTGGCGCCGATGACCACCCGGTCGGCCAGTTCGACGCGGCCCTCGAACACGCAATTGACGTCGATCGCGACGTCGCGGCCGCACACCAGTTCGCCGCGCACGTCGATGCGCGCCGGGTCGCTCAGGGTCACGCCGGCGTCCATCAATTGCGCGGCAACGTTGCGCTGATGCACGCGCTCCAGCGTGGCGAGCTGCGCCTTGCTGTTGATGCCCTCGGTTTCCCAGGGCTGGTCGGGGTGCGCAGTCACCACCGGCATGCCTTCCGCGACCGCCATGGCGACGATGTCCGTCAGGTAGTACTCGCCCTGCGCGTTGCCTTTGCCGAGGACGGGCAGCCAGCGCGCCAGCGCCGCGGTGGGCGCCACCAGGATGCCGGTGTTGATTTCACGGATCGCCCGCTCGGCATCGTCGGCGTCCTTCTCCTCCACGATGCGCGTGACGAGACCGTCGACGCGCACGATGCGGCCATAGCCGCGCGGATCGTCGAGATGCGCAGTCAGCAAGGCCAGCGAGTCGCTGCCGGCCGCCTTGATCAGGCGCTGCAAGGTCGAGGCGCGAATCAGCGGCACGTCGCCGTAGAGCACAAGAGTCGGCGCTGACGCTACGGCGGATGGCATCGCCTGCAGCACCGCATGGCCGGTGCCGAGTTGCGGCTCCTGCAGTACCCAGGCGATGTCGGACGCGCCGAGCGCGCTGCGCACCTGCTCGCCGCCGTGACCGTACACCACGCAGATTCTTGCGGCGCCGATTTCGCGCGCCGCGTCGAGGACGTGTCCCAGCAAGGCCTTCCCCGCCAGCGGATGCAGCACCTTGGGCAAGTCGGAGTGCATCCGCTTGCCTTTTCCCGCCGCGAGGATGACGACGTTCAAGGCCGGATTACCGGGGCAGCGTGGTGGAACCCATCAGGAACTGATCGACCGTGCGCGCGCACTGACGGCCTTCGCGTATCGCCCAGACCACCAGCGACTGGCCGCGCCGCATGTCGCCGGCGGCAAACACGCCGGGCACGCTGGTGCTGTAGGCCTGGCCGCCTTCGGTGTCGGCCCTCGCGTTGCCGCGACCATCCTTGTCGACGCCGAAGGCCTCGAGTACGCCGCCCACTGGATTGACAAAGCCCATGGCGAGGAACGCGAAATCGGCGGCGATCTCGAATTCCGAGCCGGGCACTTCGCTCATCTTGTTGCCTTCCCATGCCAGGCGCACGGCCTTGATCGCCTTGAGTTTGCCGCGATTTGGACCATCCTGGTGGCCGACGAAAGCCTTGGTGCCGATGGCCCAGTCGCGCTCGCAGCCTTCCTCGTGCGACGAGGAGGTGCGCAGGCGCAACGGCCAGTAGGGCCACGTCAGCGGACCGTTTTCCTGCTCGGGCGGTCGCGGCAGCAGCTCGATCTGGGTAATGCTGGCAGCGCCGTGGCGGTTGGAGGTGCCCACGCAATCGGAGCCGGTGTCGCCGCCGCCGATGACGACGACATGCTTGCCGTGGACGTTGATCGGATTCTTGTGACCGCCGGCGACTTCCTTGTTCTGCGGAATCAGGAACTCGAGCGCGAAATGCACGCCTTCCAGTTCGCGACCGGGAATCGGCAGGTCGCGCGGATTCTCGGCACCGCCGGCGAGTACCACGGCGTCGAAGTCCTTCTTCAACTGCGCCGGAGCAAGGGTTTTCTTCGCATCGTTGATCACGCCCTTGGGGAGCGCGGCATCGGTCACCATGGTGCTGGTGACGAATTTGACACCCTCAGCCTTCATCTGCGCCATGCGCCAGTCGATCAGGCGCTTGTCGAGTTTGAAGTCGGGAATCCCGTAGCGCAGCAGGCCGCCGATGCGGTCGTTCTTTTCGAACACCGTCACGGCGTGGCCGACTCGCGCCAACTGCTGCGCTGCCGCCAGCCCCGCCGGGCCCGAGCCGACGATGGCGATCTTCTTGCCGGTCTTCTTCGCCGCAGGCTGCGGCAGCACCCAGCCGTTCTCGCCAGCCTTGTCGATGATGGCGCGCTCGATCGATTTGATGCCGACCGGAGTCTGCGGAATGTTCAGCGTGCAGGCCGCCTCGCAGGGCGCGGGACAGATGCGGCTGGTGAATTCCGGAAAGTTGTTGGTCGAATGCAGTGTCTCGATCGCCTCGCGCCACTTGCCCTTGTAGACCAGGTCGTTCCAGTCCGGGATCAGGTTATTCACGGGGCAGCCGTTGTTGCAGTATGGAATACCGCAATCCATGCAGCGCGCGCCCTGGATCCCGGCCTGCTCGTCGGTCAGGTGCGGGATGAACTCGTGATAGTGAAGGACGCGCGTCTCCGCCTTCTCGTAGCTCTCGGAGATGCGCTGGAATTCGAGGAATCCTGTGGGCTTGCCCATTACGCTGCCTCCGCAGGGCCGCCCCAAGGGGGCAGCAGGTCATTGCACGGAAGTCGGCGCGCAACGCGCGGCGACTGAACTTCAGTCATCCCCTTGCATGGCAAGGGGGCCGGGGGGAATGCCCTTCTCATGCTGCTTCCTTCAGTTGCGTCGCCGCCAGTTCTTTCAGGGCGCGACGGTATTCATGCGGGAAGACCTTGACGAACTTGCCGCGCGCCTCCGCCCAATCGGCGAGCAGCGCCTTGGCGCGCGCGCTGCCGGTCAGTTTGGCGTGCTGCTCGATCATGGCCTTGAGTTGCGCCTCGTCGGTCTGGTTGCGGTGGCGCATGCCGTCGTCAGGCTGATCCGTCTCCGGCAGCACCCTGTCGAGGGCAACCATGGCCGGGTTGCAGCGCTTCGCAAACATGCCATCCTCGTCATAGACATAGGCAATGCCGCCTGACATGCCGGCCGCGAAATTGCGCCCGGTGAGGCCGAGTACGGCCACCGTGCCGCCGGTCATGTATTCGCAGCCATGATCCCCGGTGCCTTCGACCACCGCCGTGGCGCCTGAATTGCGCACGCAGAAACGTTCGCCGGCAACGCCGCGGAAGTACACATCGCCGGCGATCGCGCCGTAGAGCACCGTATTGCCGACGATGATGTTCTCGCTGGGCTCGCCGCGGAAGGCTTGCGGCGGACGAACGATGATGCGGCCGCCGGACAGCCCCTTGCCGACGTAGTCGTTGGCTTCGCCGGTCAAATCGAGGGTGATGCCGCGCGCGAGGAAAGCGCCGAAGCTCTGCCCGGCCGTCCCGGTGAACTTGATGGTGATCGTGCCGTCCGGCAGACCTTCGTGGCCTTTGCGCTTGGCCACTTCGTGCGACAGCAGCGTGCCCACCGTGCGGTTCTGGTTCCTGATGGGCGACTCGATCACTACCTTGGCACCGCCTTCGAGAGCCGGCGCGGCCTTGGCGATCAAGCCGTGGTCAAGCGCGCGGGACAAGCCATGGTCCTGGGCTTCGCGATGGCAACAAGCGACGCCGGCCACGAACGGCTGCCGGTAGAAAATCCGCGAGAAGTCGAGACCCCGGGCCTTCCAGTGATCGACGCCCTTCTGCATGTCGAGCAAATCCGAGCGGCCGATGAGGTCGTCGAACTTGCGGATGCCGATCTGCGCCATCCACTCGCGCACTTCCTCGGCGACAAAGAAGAAGTAATTGACGACGTGTTCGGGTTGGCCGGAAAAGCGCGCCCGCAATACCGGATCCTGCGTCGCGACCCCGACCGGACAGGTGTTCAGGTGGCACTTGCGCATCATGATGCAGCCCTCGACCACCAGCGGCGCGGTGGCGAAACCGAACTCGTCGGCGCCGAGCAGGGCGCCGATAACCACATCGCGCCCGGTCTTCATCTGGCCGTCGGCCTGGACGCGAACGCGACCGCGCAAGCGGTTCAGCACCAGCGTCTGCTGTGTTTCGGCGAGGCCGAGTTCCCACGGCGTCCCGGCGTGCTTGATCGACGATATCGGCGAAGCGCCGGTGCCGCCGTCATGACCGGCGATCACCACGTGATCCGCCTTGGCCTTGACCACGCCGGCGGCGACCGTGCCGACACCGATTTCCGATACCAGCTTGACCGAGACGCTGGCAGCCGGGTTGGAGTTCTTCAGGTCGTGGATCAGTTGCGCCAGATCCTCGATCGAGTAGATGTCGTGATGCGGCGGCGGCGATATGAGTTGCACGCCAGGCACCGAGTGGCGCAGGAAGCCGATGTATTCCGAAACCTTGTGTCCCGGCAACTGACCGCCTTCGCCGGGCTTGGCGCCCTGCGCCATCTTGATCTGCAGCTGGTCGGCGTTGGCCAGATACTCGGCGGTGACGCCGAAACGGCCGGATGCCACCTGCTTGATGGCGGAGCGCAGGCTGTCGCCGGCCAGAAGCGGGATGTCGCGCGCGATGCGCCCCTTGCCGATGACGCTGGCCAGAGTGCTGCCCGCGGCAACCGGCTTGTAGCGCATGCGGTCTTCTCCGCCTTCGCCGGTATTCGACTTGCCGCCGATTCGATTCATGGCAATCGCCAGGGTCGTGTGCGCCTCGGTCGAAATGCTGCCGAGCGACATGGCGCCGGTGGCAAAGCGCTTGACGATTTCCTTGGCCGACTCGACCTCATCGATCGGAATTGCAGGACCAGCGGGCTTGATCTCGAACAGACCGCGCAGGGTCATGTGGCGGCGCCCCTGATCGTTGATCAGCTTGGCATACTCCTTATAGGTCTCGGTCTTGCCCGAGCGGGTCGCATGCTGCAGTTTCGCGATGGCGTCGGGCGTCCACATGTGCTCTTCGCCGCGGACGCGGAAGGCATATTCGCCGCCGCAATCGAGCATGCCGGCGAGCACGGGGTTGTCGCTCCAGGCATCGGCGTGCATCTTCAGCGCTTCCTCGGCGACCTCCTTCAGACCGATGCCCTCGACCTTGCTCGGCGTCCCCGTGAAATACCGGTTGACCAGATCCGTGGAGAGCCCGACTGCCTCGAAGATCTGCGCGCCGCAATAGGACTGGTAGGTGGAAATGCCCATCTTGGACATCACCTTCATCAGCCCCTTGTTGATGGCCTTGGTGTAGTTCTTCTGCGCGTCGTAGGCGTTGGTTTTGCCCGGCAACTGGCCGGCGACCGCGGCGATGCTCTCCAGGGCAAGCCAGGGATGGATCGCCTGTGCGCCGTAACCCGCCAGCGTGGCGAAATGATGGACCTCGCGTGCGGCACCGGTCTCGACCACCAGGCCGCAGGAAGTGCGCAAACCGATCTTCACCAGATGCTGATGAACGGCCGAACACGCCAGCAGCGCCGGGATCGGCGCGCGCTCATGGTCGACATCGCGGTCGGAGAGAATCACCACGTTGTAACCTGCAGTCACGGCCTGTTCGGCGCGGGTACAGACCTGGTACAGGGAACGGCTCAGGCCCGCCGAGCCGTCGGCAGCGGGCGTCGTGATGTCTACGACGACGGAACGGAACGTGCTCTTGGTCAGCTTGTCGATGTCCTTCAGCTTGGCCATGTCGGCCACTGACAATATCGGCTGATGCACTTCGAGACGGGGCGTCGGCTCGGTCTCGTCCACTCCCAGCAGGTTGGGGTTGGGACTGACCAGGGAAATCAGCGACATGACGATTTCCTCGCGAATCGGATCGATCGGCGGGTTCGTCACCTGGGCAAACAGCTGCTTGAAGTAGTTGAACAGGGGCTTGGCCCGATCCGAGAGCACCGGCAGCGGGCTGTCGTTGCCCATGGAACCCGTTGCTTCTTCGCCCAAGGTGGCCATCGGTTCGAGGATGAACTTGAAGTCTTCCTGCGTATAGCCGAAGGCCTGCTGCACCTTAAGCAGGGGCCCGGTCGGCTTCTCGTGCGACTTGACCTGGGGCAGGTCGTCGACAAAATAGCGCGACTGCTGAATCCACTGCCGATATGGCTTGGCGGTAGACATCGTGCGCTTGAGCTCGGCATCGTCGATGATGCGGCCCTGCTCGAGATCGATCAGGAACATCTTGCCGGGCTGCAGGCGCCACTTCTTGACGATGCGCTCCTGGGCGATCGGCAGCACGCCGATCTCGGAGGACATCACCACCAGATCGTCGTCGGTGATCAGATAGCGCGCCGGACGCAAGCCATTGCGGTCCAGCGTGGCGCCGATCTGGCGACCGTCGGTGAAGGCGACCGCTGCGGGGCCGTCCCAGGGCTCCATCAGCGCCATGTGGAATTCGTAGAAGGCACGGCGCTCTTCGTCCATCAGGGGATTGCCGGCCCAGGCTTCGGGAATCAGCATCATCATGGCGTGCGCCAGGCTGTAACCGCCCATCACGAGCAGCTCCAGCGCGTTGTCGAAGGATGCGGAATCGGACTGGCCGTCGTAAATCAGGGGCCAGACTTTTTCCAGGTCTTCGCCCAGCACCGGCGACGAGATGCCGTGCTCGCGCGCGCGCATCCAGTTGACGTTGCCGCGCAGCGCGTTGATTTCGCCGTTGTGGGCGATCATGCGGAAGGGATGCGCCAGGTCCCAGGTCGGGAAGGTATTGGTGGAGAAGCGCTGATGCGCCAGCGCCAGGGCAGAGACGGCGCGCTTGTCCTGCAGGTCGAGGTAGTAGGTGCCGACCTGGTTGGCCAGCAGCATGCCCTTGTACACCACCGTACGGCACGACATGGACGGCACGTAGAACATCTTGCCGTCGGGCAGCTTGAGGGCCTGGATGGTATGTCCGGTCGACTTGCGCAGGATGTAGAGCTTTCTCTCCAATGCATCGGCGTCGACGATGCCGGAACCGGCGCCGATGAACACCTGACGCACTACCGGCTCGATATCCTTTGCTGCCTGGGCCAAGCCGCTGTTGTCGACGGGGACGTCGCGCCAGCCCAGCAGAACCTGGCCCTCGTAGCGAATGGCCCGCTCGATAACAGCCTCGCAGGCACGCCGGCTGGCGTCACCCCGCGGCAGAAACACCATGCCGACGCCATACTGCCCCGGTGGTGGCAAAGTGACGTCCTGTTTGGCCATTTCCTCGCGCAGGAACGCGTCCGGGATCTGGATCAGGATTCCCGCACCGTCACCCAGCAGGGGATCGTAACCCGTTGCGCCGCGATGCTCGAGGTTTTGCAGAATCAGCAGCCCCTGCTCGATGATGGCGTGGCTCTTCTGGTTCTTGATATGGGCAACGAAACCGACGCCGCAGGCGTCATGCTCATTGGCAGGATCGTAGAGACCCTGGCTGTGGGGGAGGACCATCTTTTCTTTCCTCGGGAATGCAGCCGGCAAAAAAGCCGGGGTGATGCCGCTCCCCGGCCTTGGATGGCCCGCCGAACACGGCGGACGAACTTGCAAATATACCGCCAAAAGCCTCCGAATTCAAGACGCTGCAATGCAGCATCAGGACATCACAGTTCGCCCACGGAGAACAGGCGGCGGTGCTCCTTCATCGAGTAGCGGTCGGTCATGCCGGCAATATAGTCGGCAGTGGCTCGCGTGATGCTCTCGCTCGCCGCCATATCCTGATACTGGGGCGGCAGCAGGCGCGGATCGGCGACGAAGGCATGAAACAGATCGTGAATGATGCGGCGCGCCTTGGTGGTCATGCGCAGCACCTGGTAGTGCTGGTACAGATGATCCCGCAGAAAGCCCTTGAGGGCGCGGTTCTCGGCCTGCATCGCGTCGGTGAAGGCAATCATCGCCGGCGCGGCATGGACATCCGCAAGGCTGGCCGGGGCCGCGGCGGCGATGCGCCGCGCCGATTCGGCGAGGAGATCGGTCACTTGGGCGTCGATCATGCGCCGGATGGTTTCGTGCACGCGCCGGCGGCCGGGCAGTTGCGGAAACTCGGCATCGGCCTCGGCCGCATGGCGGGCGAACAGGCTGACGCCTTCGAGTTGCTCGAGCGTGAGCAGCCCGGAACGCAGGCCGTCATCCACGTCGTGGTTGTTGTACGCGATCTCGTCGGCCAGATTGCAGATTTGCGCTTCGAGGGAGGGGCGGCGACCTTCGAGAAAGCGCCGGCCCAGATCGCCCAACTTACGGGCGCGCCCCGGCGAACAGTGCTTGAGAATGCCCTCGCGCGTTTCGAACATCAGGTTGAGCCCGTCGAACGCGCCGTAGCGCTCTTCCAGCCGGTCGACGATGCGCAGGCTCTGCAGGTTGTGCTCGAAGCCGCCATGCGCCTGCATGCACTCGTTCAGCGCATCCTGCCCGGCGTGGCCGAAGGGAGTGTGGCCCAGGTCGTGGGCCAGGGCGATCGCCTCCACCAGATCGTCGTTGAGATGGAGGGCGCGGGCTATCGAGCGCGCGATCTGGGCGACCTCGATGCTGTGGGTGAGGCGGGTGCGAAACAGATCCCCCTCGTGATTGACGAACACCTGCGTCTTGTATTCGAGGCGACGGAACGCCGTGGAATGGACGATGCGATCGCGATCGCGCTGAAACTCGCTGCGCGCCTTGGGGCGTGGCTCCAGGACGGCGCGTCCGCGGCTGGCGGTGTCCGCTACGGCATAGGGCGCCAGATCACTCACGACAGCAGGATTCGATGGCAGCGACAATCTCCTGGCGCGGCGCATCGGCGAAGGTCACGGCATCGCCCAGCGCCTTGAGCAGAACCAGACGCATGCTGCCGGCGACAACCTTCTTGTCATGGGACATCAGCTCGAGGTAGCGCTCCGCTCCCAGCTCGGCACCTCTCACCGGCAGCCCAGCACGTTGCAGCAGGGCGCGAACCCGGTCGACGTCGGCCACGGACAGCCAGCCGAGGCGGCGCGAGAGTTCGACCGCCATCATCGTGCCGGCCGCCACCGCCTCTCCGTGCAGCCATTGGCCATAACCCATGCCGGTTTCGATGGCGTGGCCGAAGGTGTGGCCGAGATTGAGCAGCGCGCGGCCGCCCTGTTTGGCCGTCTCGTATTCGTCCGCCGCCACCACCTCGGCCTTGTTGGCGCAGGAACGCTCGACGGCGTGCGCCAGCAGCTCCCCGTCGCGCGCGAGCAGGCCGTCAATGGCGGCTTCCAGCCAGGCGAGGAAAGGCAGGTCGCGGATCAGCCCGTATTTGATGACTTCCGCCATACCGGCCGACAGTTCCCGGGCCGGCAGTGTTTTCAGCGTATCCGTATCGGCCAGCACCAGCTTCGGCTGCCAGAAGGCGCCGACCATGTTCTTGCCGCGCGGGTGGTTGATCCCCGTCTTGCCGCCCACCGAGGAATCCACCTGCGACAGCAAGGTGGTCGGAATCTGGACGAAGGGCACGCCCCGCTGATAAGTCGCAGCGGCGAAGCCTGCCAGGTCGCCAATGACACCGCCGCCGAGGGCGATGATCGTCGTCCCCCGATCGCAGCGGCTTGCCAGCAGTGCGTCGTAGATCAGGTTGAGCGATTCCCAGTTCTTGTGCGCTTCGCCATCGGGCAGGATGATCGGCGTTACGCCGGCGCCGACTCCTTCGAGCGCCTTGACGACCGTGTCGAGATACAGCGGCGCAACCGTGGTGTTGCTGACCAGTGCGACGCGGCCAGTGCTCAGGTAGGGAAGGATCAGATCGCCGCGGGACAGCAGGCCGCCGCCGATCATGATCGGGTAGCTGCGTTCGCCCAGCGCGACGTTCAGGCGGCGCATTGCTTCTGCAACTCCTTCTCCACCAGCTTGACGAGCTGGCTGATGCTGCCGCCCAGGCTATTGACGACGATGTCGGCGACTTCGCGGTACAGCGGATCGCGTTCGGCGAACAGTTCCTCGATCTTCTGCATCGGATCGGCAACCTGCAGCAGCGGCCGGTTCGGGTCAAGACGGGTTCGCTCGAAAAGCAGGCGCGGCGTTGCGTGAAGATAGATCACCGTCCCCCCGCGTTTCAAGGCGGCACGATTTTCCGGACGGAGCACGGCGCCGCCGCCGGTAGCCACAATCAGGTTCGATTGATCCGCGAGGTCGGCAATGACCTTCGACTCGCGATCACGAAACCCCCGTTCGCCCTCGATGTCGAATATCAGCGGAATCCTGACCCCGGTGCGCGCCTCGATCTCGTGATCGGCATCGATAAACGATCGCTGCAGGCGCCTCGCCAGCTGACGACCGACAGTCGTCTTGCCCGCGCCCGGCATCCCTATCAGGTAGATGTTATTCCTTGCATTCACGAGCGGATTGTAGCAGCGCCAAATGACGAGGCCGGCAAAAGCCGGCCCCGGTTTGGCGAATAATCGCGGGCTAGCGCTGGGTCAGCGCCTCGTTCACGATTCGCGGCGTGACGAAGACCAGCAACTCGCTGCGCGACTGGCTCTTTTGCGTGGTCTTGAACAGGAAGCCAACGTAGGGCAGGTCGCCGAGGAAGGGAACGCGGTCCTGGGTCTGGATATCGGATTCCCGCGCAAAACCACCGATGACCACCGTTCCGCCATTCTCGACAATCACGCTGGTCGTGACGGTGTTCGTGTCCAGGCTGCCAGTAGTCGCATTGGTGATCGTGCTCTTGGCGATATTCAGCTCTAGACTGATGCGGTTGTCCGGATTCACAGACGGCGTGACGCCCAGAGTCAATGGCGCCGAGAATGTCTGGTAGATCGGCAGACCAGTGGTCGCGTTGACGCCAGTGAGAATGGTCACCTGCTGTATGTTATTGATCGTCGCGGCCTTCCGGTTCAGGGTAACGATCCGGGGGGACGATATGGTCTTGTTACGCGTATCGTTCTCCGCCGCCTGCAATTCCAATGAAAGCACTTTGGTCGCTGCTGCGTTGAACAACATCAGGCCGAAATTCCCTGCGCCGGCCAAGGTATAGCTGGGTCGGAAAATTATCGGACTTGCTGATAGTGAAGGGACAGGCGGATTACCAAATACATCGACATTGCCCGTACCAAGCAAGTTATTCGGGGAGGCACTAAAGGCAAGCCGTGTTGATGTGCCGGGAATTTGATATCCCCCGTTAGTTTGCATATTACCGGCGGTCATGCGCACACCCAGCGAATTGGCAAAGCCTGTGGAAGCCTCGACGATGCGTGCTTCGATCATCACCTGTTTGGGCGGTACATCGACATTCCGGATCACTTCGCGGATGGCTTCCACCGCCGCCAGCGTGTCACGGACAAAAACCTGATTCGTGGCATCATGAATCGATATTCCCCCACGCGAGGTAAGCATGCCCTTGCTCGCGCTTCCAGCAGCGGCGGCGCCGGCCGCGGGCGCGCCGGCAGCGGGAGCAGCTCCGCCCTCCGCGCCCGCGGCGGCGGGAGTGACGAGGCTGCTCCTCACCAGCGACACGATGTCCGCGGCCTTGACATAGTTGAGCTTGAAGGTCTCCGCCACCAGCGGCGCGATGTCGCTCGCTCGCGACGCCTCGTCGGCGGTGTCCTGGTCCCGCTTCTGCAGAACGGCCCGGTCACCGAACAGGACGACGTCATTGCGAACCCGCATGCTGGCGTTGACTTGCGCCATGATGATTTCAAGCGCCTGGTCGTATGGAATGTTGTCGAGGTTCGCCGTGACCATCCGGCCGTTCAGCGATGGATCGATCAGCACGTTCTTGCCGGAAATGTCGGCGAGGGTGCGCAGGACCATGGTCGCATCGGCGCTGAAGAAGTTGATCGAAATCTTCTGTCCCTGGTCCCCGCTTTGAACCAGCTTGTTGGCTTCATCCGCCGGTATCGGTTTGACTTCGATGGTCAACTGGTTGTTCGCCAGGTGGGCCTGGTGAAACCAGCGGCCGCGAGCTGCAATGTCGAGGCGTGTCAGATTACCCATTGCGCGCGAGGTCAGAGTTGTTACCGGAGTCGCAAAATCATTGACGACGCGCCGGTTCTGGAGACGCTCAGGCAACTCCACGTCGCGCAGCTCGACGGTCAGACCGGTGCCCACGCGACGAATGTCGATGGGCACGGTGCCGTCGGTCAGGTCGACAGTGATCGTGGCCTGGCCATCTTCGCCGCGGCGGAACACGATATCGCGAATGGCGGCGGTGTCAGCTGCGATGACCGGCTTTCCGCCCGACGCGGCCGGCGAGGTCGGCTGATAGACGCTCGGCGCCGGCTCCTGGCTGGCCTGGACACTTTGCGCCTGCAGCTTGATGAAAAGAACGTCGCCGGCGATTTCGGTCGAGAACTTGGTCGGCCGGTACAGGTTCAAGACCAGCCGCGTCAATTTATCGGTCTGCACCAGATTCAGGCTCCTGAGATCGCCCTCGGCCACCTGCATCGCCGACTGACCCGACTGGTTGTCGGTTTCGGGAAAATCGATCACCACGCGCGGCGGCTCCACTACGCTCCAGTTTCCCGGCATCGACTTCAGCGGCGCTGTCATCTGAACCTTGAGCAGGACCTGATCGCCGTCACGCCTGACCTGAATCTGCTTGATGGTGTTGTCGGCCGCAAGCGATGCACCGGAAGAGCCAAGCCAGCAGCCCAGAATGGCGCACGCGGCAGCGAAATATTTGTTCATCTACGTCCTCCTTCTTTCGGCACCAGAAGCAGTCTTTCCTGCTCCACCCACGCGCCGCTCGGATCCTTGACGGTTTCAAGCACCGTAACGCCATCTTTGTTGATGGCCGTAATCTTGCCGAAGCTGCGACCCATGTATTCGCCTATGCGCACATGCTTCGGCTTGTTCGGCGGTGGAGTCTGGATCAGGGCATAGGGCACAGTGCCCGCCATGATGACGCCCACGACTTTTAGATCCTCGATCGGGAAAATCTCCAGCGGTTGCTGCGGCCGGGTGCGATCCGGCGCTGTCTTGTCTGCGCTGGCCTCGAGGGTCACGATCTTTCCCGGAGCAAAGGGCGGGGTCAGGGTCTCCGCCTCGTAGGCAACGACCGGGAATGCGGTTATTTCGGGCAGGGGCGCCACTTTGCCCTTCATGGTCTTCGCCTCTTCACGCATCCAGGCGCGGAGATCCTGATGCTCTTCGGCGGCGCAGCCCAGCAACAGCAACGGGATTAGAAAAAGAAGTTTACGAGACTTCATTTCCTGGCTCCCTTGGCCTTTTGCTGGGCCTTCCTCTGATTGGCCAGCTCGCCTTCGTCAAGATAGCGGAAGGTCTTGGCAGTAGTCTTCAGCGAAAGGGTTCCATTCGGGTTCGCGCTCAAATTGATATCGTTCAGGGTAACGATACGCGGCAGCTTGGCGAGGTCCCCCGTGAATGCACCGATGTCATGGTAGCTGCCGATCAGATTCAGCGTGATCGGCACCTCGGCATAGAACTCTCTGGGACCCTCGCCCCCCGGCTTGAAGAGCTCGACAGAGAGTCCACGCGCCTGCGCCGCCTTGTTGATGTCAACCAGCATGTCGCCCATCTCGGCCTTGTTCGGCAGCTGCTTCAGCAAAGCCCCGAAGGAACGGTCGATCTCGGCCAGCTGACGACGGTATTCGTCGAGATTCACGGCCTGCCTCTTCTTGTTCAGCCAGTCTTCCTTGTGCTTGGCTTCCTGTCCTCGCTTTGCCTCGAGTTCCTCGAGCTGGACGCTCCAGCCGATGGCGCCAAACCCCCAGGCGGCGGCGATCAGGGCCGCAAAGAGGCCGAGCAGAATCACAATTCGCGGAGCAAGCGGCCAGAGTCCCGGGTCCTTCGGATCCAGAGTCTTGAAATCCATCGCCAACTGCTGGAAATCGATCAGCGGCTTCTTGGGTTCGACGGTCTCCGTCTTGGGCGCGTGCTTTTCCGCCATCTTTTCGGCGGCCGATTTCCGCTTGAAGAGCGAGGACAGGGCGGGCAGCTTCATCATTTCTTCCCTGGCGCCGCTGCGGCCTGGCGCGAAATCATGGTGGTGATGCTGAACGAATTGAGGCGCCGATTGCCCACCGTTTCGGCCTTGGTTTCGATCAGGGTCGATCTCTCGAGCAAGGGTGACTCATCGAGGTTGTTCATCAGCGTGGTGATTCGCGCATTCGACTGGGCGTAGCCGGAAATGGTTATCCTTTGCCCGGTCTGCGCCAGAGTGCGCAAGTAGATGCCTTCCGGCACCTGCTTTGCCAGTTCGTTGAACAAGTGCACGATTTCCGTCCGGTTGGCCTGCAAGGCCTCGATCACGCGCTTGCGCGCCAGCAGCGCGTTGGTTTGCTCCTGGATCTTCTTGATCTCGTCGATTTCCTTGTTCAGGCTCGCGATTTCCCGCTTGAGGAATTCATTCTTCTCGTTCTGCACGGCGATCTGGCGATTGATCACCGAGAAGCCGAGGAACCAGATTACTGCCGCGAGCACGGAAACCAGTCCCAGCATCACATAGAACTGCTGGCGCCGCGCCCTGCGCTTCGCCTCACGATGTGGAAGGAGATTGATCCGGATCATTGATCGAACTTCCTGAGTGCCAGCCCGCAGGCCACCAGAAGCGACGGCGCATCTGCAGCAAGCTGTTTGGCGCGAATGCGCGGCGAAATCGCCATCCCGGCAAACGGATCGGCCAGCAAGGTGTTGACGTTGGTGCGCTGGGCGACGATTTCGGCTACGCCGGGAACCAGCGCCGATCCCCCCGCAAGAATGATGTGGTGCACCTCGTTGTACGGCGTCGACGTGAAGAAGAACTGCATCGCGCGCGCGACTTCCTGCGCGAGGTTTTCAATGAAGGGATGAAGAATTTCGCCTTCATAGTTGTCCGGAGGCGTACCGGAGCGCTTGAGGTTTTCGGCTTCCTCCGGGCCCATGCCGTAGGCGCGCATGATCTCGTCGGTCAGTTGGGAGCCGCCAAAAGCCTGCTCACGCGCATAGATCTGCTCGTTGTCCTTCATGATGGTGACTTTCATGGCGGAGGCGCCCACGTCCACCAGCGCCACGATCTGGCCCACACCTTCACGAGGAAGCTGCTTGGTCACCAGTTCGTACGCAGCCTGAATCGCGTAGGCCTCGACATCCATCACCACCGGCTTCAGTTCAGCCACTTCCGCGGCGGCGACCCGGTCTTCGACCTTCTCCTTGCGTGACGCGGCCAGGAGAACCTCGACGTCATCAGGACTGCCCGGCGCCGGACCTATCACCTGGAAGTCCAGATTGACCTCCTCCAGCGCGAACGGAATGTACTGGTTGGCTTCCGATTCGACCTGAATCTCCATCTCCTGCTCGCGCAGATTGGCCGGCAGGGTGATCTTCTTGGTAATGACTGCAGATGTCGGCAGCGCCATCGCGATAAATCGCGTCGACGTACCGAGCCGCTTCCAGCACCGCTGAAGGGTATCCGCCACCGCTTCCAGCGACGAAAAATTGCCGTCCAGCATGGCGTCCTTCGGCAAAGGCTCGATCGCGTAGCGCTCAACCCGCGGCTGCCCTTTGCCGGCATCAACCAACTCGACCATTTTGATGGCGGTCGAACTGATATCCACACCGATCAACGGGCGGAGCTTCGGGTTAAAGATCGACTTCAGGGCCGAGACATCGATCTGCAAAGAATTTTTCCTTTAAAAATATTGCGTTACGCGCTATACAGATAATTTACTTCAGATGCTAGCAGCAACTATATCGCCTGTAAAGCAAAAAGATCACAGATGAACAAGCGGAGCGTGTCTTCAGCGCCACAGCTATAATCCTACGCGCCGCCTTCCACCCCGTCCATTCGTGCCCCTTTCCGTCCTACCCGCCCCCGCTCGCTGGGCACTGTATTTCCTGCTCCTGATCGGAGGCGCTGTGCTCAGCGTCGCCGCCCTTGCCGGCATTGCGCTGATCCTCGTCTATCCACAGCTCCCGTCGCTGGACGTGCTGACCGACTATCAGCCGAAGATTCCCCTGCGCGTCTACACCAGCGACGGCCATCTGATCGGCGAGTTCGGCGAGGAGCGGCGCAACTTCGCATACATCAGGGACGTTCCCGCCGTAATGAAGCAGGCCATTCTCGCGGCCGAAGACGAGCGCTTCTACCAGCACCCGGGCATCGACACACTCGGCGTATTGCGTGCAGCGTATTCCAATTTCGTGGGCGGCGGCAAGCGCCAGGGAGCGTCAACCATCACCATGCAGGTGGCGCGCAACTTTTTCCTGTCGAGCGAAAAGACCCTGACACGAAAACTCTACGAGATGCTGCTGGCATTCAAGATCGAGAGCAATCTCGGCAAGGACCAGATTCTGGAGATCTACATCAACCAGATCTATCTCGGACAGCGCGCCTATGGCTTCTCTGCCGCGGCACAGATCTACTACGGCAAGCCGCTGAAGGAGGTCACCGTGGCCGAGGCGGCCATGCTCGCCGGGCTGCCCAAGGCACCGTCGGCCTACAACCCGGTGGCCAATCCGAAACGCGCGCAGCTGCGTCAGCGCTACGTCCTGCGCCGGATGCGCGAGCTCGACTTCATCGACGACGCGCAATTGAAGGCGGCGCAGGCGGAAGCCCTGCACGTCAAGCGTGATGTCAACGACTTCGGCGTCCGCGCCGACTATGTCGCCGAGATGGCGCGCCAGATAGCTGCCGAGCGCTTCCCCGACGATCTGTACAGCCGCGGCCTGCGCGTCATCACCACGATAAACCTCGCCGAACAGCAGGCCGCCTACGCCGCCGTGCGCCGCGGCGTCATCGATTACGACCGTCGCCACGGCTATCGCGGCGCCGAGGCCTATGTCGAGCTGAAGGACGTCACATCGGATCAGGACGAGGAACTGGAAGATCTGCTGGCCGACTATGACGACAGCGACGATCTGCTGCCCGCCATCGTGCTGGAGGCCTCGCCAAGACTGGTGCGCGCCTATCTGCGTGGCGGCGAGGTGCTGACGATCGCCGAGGACGGACTCAAGTTCGCCGCGCGCATGCTGGACGAGAAGTCACCGCCCAACAAGCGGGTGCGGCGCGGCGCCGTGATTCGCATCCAGAAAACGGGCAAGGTCGCACACATCGTCCAGCTGCCGGACGTCGAGGCGGCCTTCGTTGCGGCCAGTCCGGTCGATGGCGCGATCCGGGCACTGGTCGGCGGCTTCGATTTCAATCGCAGCAAGTTCAACCACGTCACCCAGGCCTGGCGCCAGCCCGGCTCGAGCTTCAAGCCCTTCATCTACTCCGCATCCCTCGAAAAGGGCTATACCCCGGCTTCCGTAATCCCGGACGAGCCCGTATCGATCTCCGCCGAAGAGACAGGTTCCCAAGCCTGGGAACCGAAGAACTACGACGGCAAGTACGAGGGCCCGATGACGCTGCGCACCGCGCTGGCGAAATCCAAGAACATGGTTTCGATCCGCCTGCTGCGCGCCATCGGCACCCATTACGCACAGGACTATGTGACGCGCTTCGGTTTCGACGCCGACAAGCACCCGCCCTATCTGACCCTGGCGCTGGGCGCCGGCTCGGTGACGCCGTGGCAGCAGCTGGCGGCCTATTCGATATTCGCCAACGGCGGCTACCGCATCTCCCCGTATGTCGTGCGCGAGATCGTCGATGACAAGGGCACCGTGCTTGCCGCCACACAGCCGGCGCTGGCCGGCGACGAAAGCTTGCGCGCGATCGACGCGCGCAACGCCTGGCTGATGGACAGCATGATGCACGACGTGGTGCGGCGCGGCACCGCCACCCGCGCTGCCGCCGTGCTCAAGCGCGGCGACCTGGCGGGCAAGACCGGCACCACCAACGATTACATCGACGCCTGGTTCTGCGGCTACCAGCCGACCGTGGTCGGCATCGCCTGGATCGGCTTCGATCAACCCAGGCGCATGGGCAATGGCGAAACCGGCAGCGCCGCCGCCCTGCCGATCTGGATCAGCTTCATGGAGCAGGCCTTGAAGGGTGTGCCGGAGAGCTGGCAGGAAACCCCCGGCAATCTCGTGCCGATCGTCGCCAACGATCCTTCGGGCAAGGTCAACAAGGAACTCATCTACAGGGAACTGCTGCCGCCGCCGCCTGCGGATGAAGAACCCAAAGCGACGGAGGCGAAACAGGCACCCGCCCCGGTGCAGGACGCAAAGCCCAAGCTGGTCGAAAGATCCGCTGCGCCGAAGGCGGTCGAAAGGCCTGTCGCGGAGAAGCCGGTCGAAAAGAAGAACTAGAGCGGGATCTTGACGCCGGCCTGTTCGGACAGGGTGCGCGACAAGGCCGCCATCAACTCCTCGCCGTCGCGCGTGCCCAGCCAGCGCCCACCCTCGGGACGAAAGTGATAGCCGCCCGATTTCGCCGCCAGCCAGATCTCGCGGGCGGCACCGTGGCGATTGACGATGATCTTCGAGCCGTTCTCGAACTCGATCTCGATCACGCCGCCCGGCTTGGTTTCAAAATCGAAATCGGCGACGCCGCTCTCGCTCGCTGCCTCAAGCGCCGTCTCGATGCGTGCCAGTTCTGCATCCGCCGCTGCCATGAATTCCCGCTCATCCATCGCGTGTTACCATCCTTTGCCTGTCGAGACACACCCAGCCACGTTCATCTGCCATGCGTCTGATACCTTCATTGTTCGCCGCCCTGGTCACCCTGACGGCCCTCGCCGCCTGCGGCACCAGGACCCCGCTGACACTGCCGTCCCCGGCAACTCCTGCGGTCGATAATAGCAACAAAGCCACGGCAGAGCCCGGACGATGAGTCTGGCCGTCATGGGCAAGGACGGCCTGCGGGTCGAAGGCGTTGCGCTGGCCGAGATTGCCGCGCGCTTCGGCACCCCCTGCTACGTCTATTCGCGGGCCGCGCTCACCGCCGCCTACGCGGCCTATCGCGACGCGCTGCAGGCGCACGGCATGGCCGGGCGATCGCTGATCTGCTACGCGGTCAAGGCCAACTCGAATCTCGCCATCCTCAATCTCTTCGCCGGACTCGGCGCCGGCTTCGACATCGTTTCCGGCGGCGAACTCGCGCGGGTGCTCGCCGCCGGCGGCGACGCGAACAGAATCGTGTTTTCCGGCGTCGGCAAGTCGCATGCGGAAATGCGCGCGGCGCTGGAAGCGGGCATTCACTGCTTCAACGTCGAATCGGCCAGCGAACTCGAACACCTCAGCGCGGTTGCCGGGAGCGTCGGCCGCCGCGCTGCGGTGTCGCTGCGCGTGAATCCCGACGTCGACCCGAAGACCCATCCCTATATTTCCACCGGCCTCAAGAGCGCCAAGTTCGGCGTTGCCTTCGACGAGGCGTTCGACCTCTACCGCCGCGCCGCGACGCTGCCGCACATCGCCGTGAGAGGCATCGACTGCCACATCGGCTCGCAGCTGCTCGATCCGGCACCGGCCGCCGAAGCCGCCGACAAGGTGCTGGCGCTGGTCGATCGGCTGGCTGCCGCGGGCATCGTGCTGGAACACATCGACCTCGGCGGCGGCATGGGCATTCAGTACCGCGCCGACGAACCCGCCCCGGCGGCGGCCGACTATCTCGCACCCATGCTGAGCCGGCTTGCCGGGCGACGCGAAAAACTGATGTTCGAGCCGGGCCGCTCGCTGGTGGGCAATGCGGGCCTGCTCCTGACTCGTGTCGAAATACTGAAGCCCGGCGAGGAAAAGCACTTTGCCGTGGTCGACGCGGCGATGAACGACCTGATGCGTCCTGCGCTCTACGATGCCTGGCACGACATCGTGAAAGTCGGCGCCGGCAGTACGGCGAAGGGCGAGGCAATGAGCTACGAAATCGTCGGCCCGGTCTGCGAATCGGGCGATTTCCTCGGCCACGACCGCCTGCTGGCGCTTGACGAAGGCGATCTGCTCGCCATTCTCTCGGCCGGCGCCTATGGCATGGCAATGGCCTCGAATTACAACAGCCGGCCGCGCGCCGCCGAAGTCATGGTCGATGGCGAAACCGTGCATCTGATCCGTCGCCGCGAGGACGTCGCGCAGTTGTTCGCACTCGAATCCACCCTGCCCCGGAAAGGCTGATCCGCCCATGACCAGGACGCGCAAGATTCTGTTGATTGTCGCCGTCCTTGCCGCCGGCGCCTTGGCCACGTGGTACTTGGCCAAGCCCGGCGCGCCGGCGGCCAGCAAGAAGGCGCAGACGCCGCCAGTTCCCGTCAAGCTGGCCAAGGCAGTCGTCCAGGACATGCCGCTGCGGCTCGACATCACGGGTCGCACCGAGGCCTACGAGACGGTCACCCTCAAGTCGCGCGTCGATGGCCAGGTGCAGGGCGTGACCTTCACCGAAGGCCAGCACGTGCGGCAAGGCGATCTGCTGCTGCGCCTCGACCCCGCTGACTTCCAGGCCAGGCTCAACCAGGCCGAGGCCAATCTGGCCAGGAGCCGCGCCCAGTCCGCCAAGGCCGACGCCGATGTCGAACGCTACATTGCGCTGCGGGCCAAGGGCTTCGTCTCGGAAGAAAAGGTCGGCGAGATGCGCACCGCCGCCGCCGCCGCCGAAGCCGTCGCCCGCGCCGATGCCGCCGCCGCGGAACTGGCGCGACTGCAGTTGTCATACTCCGTGATCAAGGCGCCCTTCGCCGGCGTGGTCGGTGCCAGGCTGGTGTCGCCCGGCACAGCGGTGAAGGTCAACGACACGACGCTGGCGGTGGTCAACCGCGTGCGTCCGCTGTATGTGGGCTTTGCCGTCCCGGAAAAATACCTGCCGCTGCTGCAGGCCGGCATGCGCTCCGGCCGGAAGTCGATGAAGGCGGCGATTTCCCTGCCGGGCGGCGCCGGCGCCTGGGAAGCCGATGTGCGCTTCCTCGACAACGGCGTCGACGTCTCGACAGGCACCATCCAGCTCAAGGCCATCCTGGCCAACGACGACGAAAGACTCGCGCCCGGCCAGTTCGTCGGTGTCAGCCTGGTGCTCGACACGCTCAAGGATGCGGTGGTGATTCCCGCCGAGGCGGTGCAACAGGGAGCCGAAGGCAGCTTCCTGTTCGTGGCGAAGGAAGACGGCACGGTAGAAGTCCGCAAGATCCGCGTCGGCTCCGTACAGCAGCGATCCGCAATCGTCGCCGAGGGGCTCGCCGGAGGCGAAACCGTCGTCACCGAGGGGCATCTGCGACTCACGGCCGGCGCCAGGATCAAGCCTGCAGACGGCGGCCCCGAAGGCAAGGGCGGCAAGCCCGGCGCCCCGGGGGGCAAGCCGGGCAAACCCGGCGGCCCCGGCAAGCCGAACTAGGAAACCACGATGCAGTTGCCTGAGCTGTGCATCCGCCGGCCGGTGATGACCACGCTGCTGATGGCGGCCTTCCTCATCTTCGGCGTCATCGCCTACCGCGCCTTGCCGGTCTCCGAACTGCCCAGCATCGATTTCCCCACCATCTCGGTCACCGCCCAGCTGCCCGGGGCCTCGCCGGAAACCATGGCGGCCGCGGTCGCCACTCCGCTGGAAGGCCAGTTCTCGACCATCTCGGGCCTCGACTCGATGACCTCGACCAGCGCCCAGGGCACCACCACGGTCACGCTGCAGTTCGCGCTCGACCGCGACATCGATGCCGCCGCGCAGGACGTGCAGTCGGCCATCGCCGCCGCGCAGCGCAAGCTGCCGCCGGACATGCCGACACCACCCTCGTTCCGCAAGGTCAACCCCGCGGACTTCGCGATTTTCTACATCGCAATGAACTCGACCACGCTGCCGACCTGGGTGGTCAACGAGTATGCCGAAACCCAGCTCGCCCAGCGCCTGTCGACGCTGCCCGGAGTCGCCCAGGTCAATGTCTTCGGTTCGCAGAAATACGCCGTCCGCATTCAGGCCGACCCGTCCCAGCTCAGCTCGCGCGGCATCGGCATCGACGAGCTGCAGGCCGCCGTCAGGAATGCCAACGTCAACCTGCCGCTGGGCACGCTCGACGGCGCGCGACAGAGCTTCGCCCTGCAAGCCAACGGCCAGCTGCTCAATGCCGCCGCCTATCGCCCGCTGACCGTGGCCTGGCGCAACGGCGCGCCGGTGAAACTGGAAGAGCTGGCCAAGGTCAGCGACGGCGTCGAGAACTCCAAGGTTGCCGCCTGGTTCAACGACCGGCGCACCATCATGCTGGCGGTATTCCGCCAGCCGGGGTCGAACACCATCGAGACCGTGGCCGCGATCAAGCGCGTGCTGCCGGCCTTCCAGGCCAACCTGCCGGCCTCGATCGACCTCCAGGTGCACTACGACCGCAGCGTCTCGATCCGCGAGGCCATCAACGACGTGCAATTCACGCTGATCCTTGCCGGCTTCCTGGTGATCCTCGTCATCCTGATGTTCCTGCGCAATCTGTCGGCGACCATCATTCCGGCGCTGGCCTTGCCGATCTCGGTGGTCGGCACCTTCGCCGTGATGCATGCGCTGGGCTACAGCCTCGACAATCTGTCGCTGCTGGCGCTCACGCTGTCGGTGGGCTTCGTCGTCGACGACGCGATCGTCATGCTGGAGAATATCATCCGCCACATCGAGAACGGCGAGGAGCCGTTCGAGGCGGCGATCCGCGGCGCGCGCGAAATCGGCTTCACCATCATCTCGATGACGCTGTCGCTGATCGCCGTGTTCATTCCGGTGCTGTTCATGAGCGGCATCGTCGGCCGCCTGCTGCACGAGTTCGCCGTCACCATCTGCGCCGCGATCCTGGTCTCCGGTTTCGTCTCGCTGACCCTGACGCCGATGCTCTGCAGCCGCTACCTGAAGCATGCCGAGCCGGAGCAGCACGGCCCCGTCTTCATGGCCTTCGAACGCTTCTTCGATGCGCTGCTGGGCGCCTACCGGAGTTCGCTCACCTGGTGCCTGGCGCGACCGCTGTGGGTCATGCTCTCCTTCGTCCTCACCCTGATCGTCACCGTCCTGCTCTACGGCGCGGTGCCCAAGGACTTCCTGCCCAGCGGCGACACCGGGCAGATCATCGCCTCCACGGAAGGCCCGCAGGACATCTCCTTCCCGGCCATGATGCAGCGGCAACGCGCCGTGGCCGAAATCCTGATGAGCGATCCGAGCGTGCGCACCCTGGGCTCCTTCGTCGGCGCCAGCGGCCCGCGCCCGACCTCCAATACGGGGACGCTGGTGCTCAACCTCAAGCCGCACGACGAGCGCACGGAGAAGCCCGACGAAATCATCGCCCGCCTGCGCCCCAAGCTGGCCGCGGTGCCGGGCATCCGCGTCTTCATGCAGAACCCGCCGCCGATCCGCATCGGCGGCCAGGTGACCAATGCCCAGTTCCAATACACGCTGCAGGACACGGACCTGGCCGAACTCTACCGCTGGAACGATGTGCTGCTCGACCATCTGCGCGAGTTGCCCGGCCTGGTCGACGTCAACACCAACCTGAAGAACCAGAGCCCCGTGATCGCGCTCGACATCGACCGCGAAAAGCTGGCGCCGCTTGGGCTAAGCATCGGCCAGATCGAGGACGCGCTGCAAAGCGCCTTCAGCTCGCGCCAGATATCGACCATCTACGCCGCCACCAATCAGTACCAAGTGATCCTCGAAGTGGCGCCGGAACTGCAGGCCGACCCGGCGACGCTGGCGAAAATCCATGTCCGTTCCAGCTCTGGCCGCCTGGTGCCGGTCGATACCGTGGCCCGCATCAGCCGCACCACCCAGGCCCTGACGGTCAACCACCAGGGCCAGTTGCCCGCGGTGACGCTCTCCTTCAACCTGATGCCCGGCGTCTCGCTGGGCGACGCCGTGAATCGCATCCGCAAGATGGAGCGCGAGATGAACATGCCGGCCTCGCTCACCACCAGCCTGCAGGGTGCGGCACAGGCCTTCGAAGCCTCGCTGCAGGGGCTCGGCATCCTGCTTCTGGTAGCCATCCTGGTCGTCTACATCGCGCTCGGCATCCTCTACGAGAGCTTCGTGCATCCGCTGACGATTCTCTCCGGACTGCCCGCCGCAGGCCTCGGCGCGCTGCTGACGCTGCTGATCTTCCGCGTCGACCTCAGCCTCTATGCCTTCGTCGGCATCATAATGCTGGTCGGCATCGTCAAGAAGAACGCGATCATGATGATCGACTTCGCCCTGGAGAAGCAGCGCAAGGAAGGTGCCGCGGCGGCGCAGGCCATTTTCGACGCCTGCATGATCCGTTTCAGACCGATCATGATGACCACCATGGCCGCGCTGGTCGGAACGCTGCCGATCGCGGTCGGCTGGGGCGCCGGCGCCGAAGTGCGGCGGCCGCTCGGCCTGGCCGTCGTCGGCGGCCTGCTGCTGTCGCAGTTCCTGACGCTCTACCTGACGCCGGTGGTGTATCTCTACCTCGACAAGCTGGGCAAGGGCCACAAGCCCGCCTGAGAAGAGTCGGCGCCGGCGATACGGTGAGCTAGCGCAGCACCCAGGCCAGCGTCAGCGGAATGATGGCCAGAGACGCCAGGTTGCCGATCAGCACCATCGAGGCGACGCGCTCCGGCTCCTGGCGATAGCGCTCGGCAAAAATGTAGTTGAGCACGGCCGGCGGCAGGGCGCCGAAGAGGATCAGCATCGCCGCGTCGCGCCCGGTGAGGCCGAGCACCAGGTTCATTAAGAGAGCCACCAGCACGCCGGCGACAGGCGAGGTGATCGCGCCGGCGAGGCTGATGTGCAGGTCGGCATGACGGCTGTCGGTGAGCCGCACGCCGAGCGAAAACAGCAGCAGCGGAATCGACACGTCGCCCAGCAATTTGACGCTCAGCCACAACGGCTGCCACAGGGGGAAATGCAGCACGCTCACCGCGAGGCCGGCCAGCGCCGCGGCGATCACCGGCACCCGCCACAGGTTCCACAGCCTGGCCCGGTGGTCGAGCAGCCAGGTGCCGAGCGAGTAATGCAGGAAATTTTCGCTGAAGAACAGCACCACGGCGGCCGGCAGGGCGGATTCGCCGAAGGCCAGCACCATCAGCGGCAGCCCCATGTTTCCGGAATTCTTGAACATCATCGGCGGCACGAAGGTGTTGCCCGCCACGCCCAGCATGCGCGCCACCGGCCAGGCCAGCAGCCCGGTGCCGAGCACCACGGCGATGGAGCCGAGCAGCAATGGAATGTGCTGCGCGATGTCGAATGACTTCGAGGCGAGCGCGGCAAACACCAGTGCCGGCACGAAGATGTCCATGTTGAGCTGGTTGGCGAAGGCCATGTCCGGCTTCTTCCAGCGGCCGTAGCCGTAGCCGGCGGCGACGATGGCGTAGATCGGGAAGACGATTCCCGCGATACGTTCGATCACAGGACGTAGCGCGAAAGGTCTTCGTTCTTCGCCAGCTCGCCCAGCTTCGCGTCTACGTAGGCGCCGTCGATGACGAGCTTCTCGCCGCCTCGCTTGCCGGCATCGAACGAGACTTCCTCGAGCAGTTTCTCCATGACGGTATAGAGCCGGCGGGCGCCGATGTTTTCGGTCTTTTCGTTGACCTGGAAGGCGATCTCGGCCAGCCGCGTGATGCCGTCGGCGGCGAATTCCAGCGTCACGTCTTCGGTCGCCAGCAAGGCCTGGTACTGGCGCGTCAGGCAGGCATCGGTCTGGGTCAGGATGCGTTCGAAGTCGTCTACCGACAGCGAATCGAGCTCGACGCGAATCGGAAAGCGGCCCTGCAGTTCGGGAATCAGGTCGGAGGGCTTGGCCACATGGAAGGCGCCGCTGGCGATGAACAGGATGTGGTCGGTCTTGATCATGCCGTACTTGGTCGACACCGTGGTGCCCTCGACCAGCGGCAGCAGGTCCCTCTGCACGCCCTGGCGCGACACCTCGGCGCCATGCGCTTCCGAGCGCGAGGCGATCTTGTCGATCTCGTCGAGGAACACGATGCCGTTCTGCTCGACGTTCTTCAGCGCGTCGGCTTTCACTTCCTCGTCGTTGATCAGGCGCGCGGCCTCTTCATCGGCCAGCGACTTCAGCGCGTCGGAGATTTTCATCCGGCGCTGCCGCTTCTTGCCGCCGCCGATGTTCTGGAACATGCCCTGGATCTGCTGGGTCAGGTCTTCCATCCCCGGCGGGGCGAAGATCTCCATGCTCGCTTGCGGGGCGGCAACCTCGATTTCGATTTCCTTGTCGTCGAGATCGCCCTCGCGCAGCTTCTTGCGGAACTTCTGCCGGGTGCCGCCCGACCCAAACCCGTCCTCGCTCGCCGCCTCGCCGGCGCCGACTCTTGCCGGCGGCAGCAGCACGTCCAGCACGCGGTCCTCGGCGGCATCCATGGCGCGGTCGCGGACGATGCGCATGGCTTCCTCGCGGGCGTCCTTGATCGCCGTCTCGGCCAGGTCGCGAATGATGGTGTCCACGTCGCGGCCGACGTAGCCGACTTCGGTGAACTTGGTCGCCTCGATCTTGATGAAGGGCGCATGGGCGAGCCGCGCCAGGCGCCGCGCGATTTCGGTCTTGCCGACGCCGGTCGGGCCGATCATCAGGATGTTCTTCGGCGTGATTTCGGTGCGCAGCGGCTCGGCGACCTGGATGCGGCGCCAGCGGTTGCGCAGGGCGATCGCCACGGCGCGCTTGGCGCGCGACTGGCCGACGATATGCTTGTCGAGCTCGGAAACGATTTCCGCAGGAGTCATGGAGGACATTCGGGGCCTTTCACCACCACGGCGCGTGAAACGCGCCTAGTCGAGAATTTCGATCAGGTGGTTCTGGTTGGTGTAGATGCAAAGGTCGCCGGCGATCTCCAGCGACTTCTTGACGATTTCGGCAGGCGCCAGGTCGGTGTTCTCCAGCAGCGCGCGCGCCGCTGACTGGGCATAGGCGCCGCCGCTGCCGATCGCGACAAGGCCGTACTCCGGCTCCAGCACGTCGCCGTTGCCAGTGATGATCAGCGAATGCTCGCGGTCGGCGACCGAGAGCATGGCCTCCAGCCGGCGCAGCGCGCGGTCGGTGCGCCAGTCCTTGGCCAGTTCGACGGCGGCGCGCAGCAGATTGCCCTGGTACTGCTCCAGCTTGGCCTCGAAGCGCTCGAACAGCGTGAAGGCGTCCGCCGTGCCGCCGGCGAATCCGGCCAGAATCTGTTCGTTGTAGAGCCGCCGCACCTTGCGCGCGGTGGCCTTGACCACGATGTTGCCCAGTGTCACCTGGCCGTCGCCGCCAAGGGCGACGCTGTTGCCGCGGCGCACGGAGAGGATGGTGGTGCCGTGATATTGCTCCATTGGAATCCTTGCGGAAAAAGACTCTAGATTGCTCGGGCGCGCAGCTCGGCAACGTCGGCAACGCCGAGCGTTTCCAGGTAGGCCGCGACCAGAGTGCTCAAGCCGACGATCCTCAGCTTCTTGCCCGCGCCATGGAGGCGCTGCAGCATCTCCAGCAAATGCCCTGCGCTGCCGGGATCGATGCGCACCAGCTTGTGCGCGTCGATGTCGAACTCGTCGCGGCCGGACAGCGCCTTTTCGAGCGGCGCGAGGTCTGCGGCGGTCGCCCCCACCATCTGGCCGTGCAGCATGAACTCCTCGGCCTTGGACTCGGCGAGCAAGGCCTCTTGCGGCAAATCCTCGGCCCGCGCCGGAAGCGCTTCCCATGAGGGCGGCGAAACCTCGAATGTCACCGCGTAGTTGACCGCGGCTTCCTCGAAGGCGTCCTGGCGGAAGGCCTGCTGATAAAGCTCCAGCAGCAGCAGCCACATCGCTTCGTTGATGCGCTCGCCCGGCACGAGCTTCGCCGCGAGGATCTGCGCCAGATGCTCGGGACTGCCGAAGACGATTTCCTTCTTGGCCCGTTTCAGTGCCGCCAGGCCGCGCATCAGCAGCGTGGCACCATTGTTGTCGGCATCGGTCAGCTTCGCCAGGTCCATGCGCACCAGGGTGCTGGTCGCGGCCAATTTCATCGTCTGCTTGAGAACCTCACCGATGCCAGCATCCAACACGCCGGAGAGCGACACATGGGCCCGCCCGCCGCTGCTCTCGCTGGCCGTGTGCGGTCCATCGACGGCGGCACTCCATGCCGGCGGCGATTTTTCGAACCGGCGCGCAAAGGTCAGCGCCAGCGCGTCGAAGGCCGGGCGCCGTCCCAGGGCCTGCAGCAATTCGAACAGGCAGCCCCAGGCGCGCACGGCGTGATCGCCCAGGTCCTCGCCGGTCTTGATCGCGGCCTCCAGCCGGCGCATGGCTTCCAGATCCTGCCCCTTGGCATACATCGCCGCAGCCTCGGCCAGCGCCGGCGGCAGCGACGGCCGCACCGGCGCTGCAGGTGCAGGCGGAATTTCGGGCGCAGGGGGCTCTTCCGGCTTCGTGTCGAACGCGCCGGGCACCGTGAAATCGAGGGACATCAGATCGTCGTCGTCGTCGGCCACTACTGATCTGGAGCATTGCTGCCCTGGTTGAGGACGGGGCAGTATAACTCGGCGGCTACCGGCTTGAAAAAGCCCAACCCGGCGAGGGTCAAGAGGCACAGGCAGCAGACCACGGTGGCCCCGGCAGGAAGGTCGGCGTACAGCGAAAGCCCGAGACCCATGGCATAGCCCGCCGCTCCGGTCAGATAGGCGGCGACGATGCGCCGCCTGCCGCTGAAGGCGCGGGTCGCCACCGCCGGGGCGATCAGGCTGGTGAACACCAGCAGCACGCCCACCAGTTGCACCGACGCCGTCACCGTAACCGCGAACAGCAGGTAGAAGGCCAGCCGCGGCCAGCGTTGCGCCGGTCCCAGCCACAGGGCCAAGACGCCGGCATAGAGCAGCGCCACGGGCCACAAGGCGTTCCAGCTCACCCACAACAGCTGGCCGGCCAGCAGGTCGCGCAGATGCTCGCCGCCATGCGGGTTGTGCGCCAGCAACAGGATGCCGGCGGCGGCGGAAAAGACGAACACCAGGCCGATCAGCGCTTCCTGCAGTTCCGGCCAGCGGCGCTCGCACCAGGTCAGCAGCAGCGCGCCGGCCCCTGCCGCCAGGGCAGCGGCGACTTGCGCGCCGAGGCCGTGCGGCAAATCATGGAAAATCGCATCGAGATCGGTCAGGCTCGCGGCGACGGCGCCCAGCCCCGCCACCTGCGCGATCGCGAGATCGATGAAGATGATGCCCCGCCGCAGCACGTCGATACCGAGCACGACGTGCGTCGCCAGCACCAGCAGGCCCGCGGCGAAGGGGGCGAGCAGCAGCGTCCAGTCCAGGCTGTCCATGGCGTCACCTCGCGGCCAGCAGCCGCGCCAGCGTATCGTCGAACACGCCGGCGAGATCCTTCGCCGCGTCGTTGCCGCCGACGGTGAAGGGCAATACCACGGCCGGCGTGCCGCTGTTGGCGGCGAACCAGTCGGTCGCCCGGCTGCTTTCCCATACGCCGCGAATCACCCAGCGCGGCTTCTGCGCGCGCACCTGCTCCAGCACGCGCGACAAATGCGCGGCGGAGGCCTCGACGCCCGGCTTGGGTTCCAGCGTCGCCACTTCCTTGAGTCCCAGCCAGTCGAGCAGGTAGGAAAATGATTTGTGCTGCACCGCCACCGGCTGCCCGCGCAAGCCCGCCGCCTGCTTCTCCCAGCGCGCCAGATTGGCGCGCCAGCGAACGGCGAAGGCCGTGTAGCCCGCGAGGTAGGCCGCGGCATTGGCAGGATCGAGCTGCGCCAGGCGTGCCGCCAGCGCCTCGCCGACCTTGAGGTAGACACGCGGATCGGTGTTGATGTGCGGATTGCCGCTGGCATGCACGTCGCCGTCGGCGCGGTCGAGCCTGCCCGGGATTTCCAGCATTCGCACGTAGGTTGCGGCTTCGAAGTAGCCCGGCTGGCCGGTCTGGATGCGGGCATTGCCCGATTCGCGCTGCACCACCGGCAGCCAGCCGATTTCCAGTTCGGCGCCGGTGGCGACGATCAGGTCGGCATTGCGGGCGCGCGCGATCAGCGAGGGCCGCGCCTCGATCCGGTGCGGATCCTGCAAGGCCGTCGTCACGGATGCCACCTTGATTTTGTCGCCGCCGATCTCCTGCGCCAGGGCCGCCCATTCCGGCACGGTGGTCAGCACGTTCAGCGCCGCCTGCGCGGGCAGCGCCAGCAGCGCGGCAAGAATCACCAAGAGGGTTTTCATCGTCATCTCCTCAGAATTTGTGGGCGCCGTGGGCGCCTATGCTCATGACGTACTGCAGCCAGAACTGGTTGTCGACGAGGCCCGGTCCGCGTGAAGCGTCGCGGGCAAACTGGAAGCGCAGGCGGGCGAACTCGGACGAGGCGTAATCGATCATTACGGTATCGCGGCGCGGCTTCCATGCCGCGAACTGCGGCAGGTCGGCTGCCGCGAGCGCACCCCTGTTCACCAGGCCGATCGCGGCGTCGCCGGAATCGAGCCGGTCGTAGCGATAGCCTGCGCGCCAATGCGGCATGAACTGATAGACGCCCTGCACGTAGAAGCCGCTCTGCGTAGCGTCGTAGGTGCCGGCAAGGCGCGCGCCGCATCTGCCCGCGCCGGCGCCGGCCGCATCGACACACGACAGGTCGCCGCTCTCGACGCGGCGGAAGGCCTCGGCCTGCAGCTTGAAGTTACGTTCACTCGGATTGCCGTTGGGCGCCCACTTCCAGACGAAGTCGGCGCCGACGGTACGGCTGTTGCCGGAAAAGGCCACCGTGTTGGCGTTGCCCGTGGTGTCGGTCTGCGCGAAACCGCGTTCGGCCGGCCGCGTGCCGACCGCCGACAATCCCGCGCGCCAGCTGCCGGAGACGCCGACATCGCCGCCGGTACGGGCGAACACCGCGCCCAGCGCCGAGCCGTTCTTGTTGCGGTCGCTGCCGGGAAAGGCGCTGTCGCGGCCTGCCTCGAGACCGAGTTCGATCCAGGTATCGGTCGGCGCCAGCCATTTCAGCTGCAAGCCTTCCGTCGTCAGCCGGTTGCCGAAGAAGGCCGCATAGGCCAGCGGCGCATCGGCAAAATCCCAGGTGTGCGGATGCTGCTCGTTCTGGTAGCCGATGCCCGACAGGAAGCGGCCGCCCTTGAGCGTCAGCCCGCTGCCGAGTCCCAGTGTCTGGAACCAGGCCTCCTCGACCGCAATGGTGTTGTCCGGCGCGAGCGACAGGTTCAGGTGGCCGCGGAAATTCGGATCGACGTTGGCCGACAGGACCAGTTCGCTTTCGCTCAGGGACAAGCCCTTGCGTCGCGGCGGACCCACCTCCGCCGGCTCGCCGGCCGGAACGAAGCCTTGCAGGGTCCACGTCGCGGGCTCGCGCTGCGATTTCGTCATGGCACCCTGCAGGATCAGCGAGACCTCGGGATTGAAGCCGCTCGCGGCGCCCCGCGCGCTGGCGCCCGGTGCGGTACCTGCCGATGCAGGCACCGCCGCGCTCGCCGATGCTTCGGCGCCGGCCAAGCGCTTTTCCAGCGCATTGATACGCTGCTCGTAGCTATGTTTCATCTGCGCGATTTCCTCGCGCAGGGCCTGCAGGTCGGGGTCGGCCGCCGCGGCCGGGAAGCTCGCCAGCACGCCGCAGGCGGCCAGCATGGAAACTGAAATTCGATTCATGATTGCTCCAGAGCAAATGACATGGAGCGCCGCCCGGCGACAGACCGGTGGCGCAGCAAAACGTCAGGGTGCTTTAGAGCAGGGGCGGAGCGCGGCTGCGGAATGCCGCACTGAAGCGCACAGTCGGCGCCGGCGGTACGGCGACGGCAGGCGATGCTGACCGATCCGCGACCAGTGCCAGCGGCAACAGCGATGCAGGAGGCGTGGCGTCGACGCCGGCAAAGGCGATGCAGGTGGTGCAGACGTGCGAAAGCGTCAGCGCCGCATTGTGATCGGCGTCTTCCCCTTGCGCGACCTGCACCGCGGAAGGTCCCGCCGCGTGGCCCACCATATGCGCGAGCGCAGCCTGCTGGCCGCTGACGAGCAGCAGCGAGACGAGCAGAGCAAGGAACGGACGGAGGACACGGCGCATGGGGCGCGTATCAGAACATATTGCGTGACATCAATCAACCTGCAGCAGCAGGCCCTTCAGGTAGTCGCCTTCGGGGAAGGCCAGATCGACCGGATGATCGGCAGCGCCCTGCAGGCGCTGCACGATGCGCGCGGTGCGCCCGGCGTCGAGCGCCGCGCCGGCGACTATCTTCTGGAACAGCTCGGCCGGAACGCCGCCGGAACACGAATAGGTCATCAGCAGGCCGCCCGGCGCCAGCAGGCGCAAGGCGCTCAGGTTGATTTCCTTGTAGGCCCGCGCGGCGCGCTCGGCATGGGCCGCCGTGTGAGCGAACTTGGGCGGGTCGAGCACGATCAAATCGTAGATCTCGCCGGCGCCGCGCATGTTGCGCAGCTCGGCGAAGACGTCTGCCTCGAGCCAGATCGCACGCGCGGCGTCGAGCTGCGGATTGAGCGCGAGGTTGCGCCGCGCCGTCTCCAGCGCCGGGCCGGAGCTGTCCATCGACACCACTTCGCGCGCGCCGCCCGCCAGCGCCTGCAGCGAAAAGCCGGCCGTGTAGCAGAAGCAGTTGAGCACGCGGCGACCGCGCGACAACTCGGCAACGCGGCGGCGGTTCTCGCGCTGGTCGAGGTAGAAGCCGGTCTTGTGGCCGCCGACGATGTCGACCGTCATGTGCGCGCCATTTTCCTCGATCACCAGTTCGTCGGCGGACGCGGCGCCGTGCAGCCACCCGGTGACGGCTTCGAGGCCTTCGAGGCTGCGCACCTCGACGTCCGAGCGCTCGTAGATGCGCGCGCAGCCCGTGGCCTTGAGCAAGGAGTCGGCGATGGCGGCACGCCACTTGTCGGCGCCCGCCGTCGTCAGCTGCACCACCACGGTGTCGCCGTAGCGATCGGCGATGACGCCCGGCAGGCCGTCCGATTCGGCATGGATCAGGCGCAGGCCCTGCTGCCCGGCGAGTTCCGGCAGGGCACTGCGGCGCGCCACGGCGGCCGCGACGCGACGCTTGAAGAAGGCGTGGTCGATGCTCTCGTCGATATCGAAGCTCCAGATCCGCGCGCGAATCTGCGAGGCGGGGCTCCACGCCGCGCGTGCCAGCGGCCGGCCGTCGCTGGAAACGACATCGACCGTATCGCCGGGCCGGGCACGGCCATCGAGTTCCGCAACCGCGCCGGAGAACAGCCAGGGATGACGGCGGCGGACGGATTTTTCCTTGCCGGGATGCAGGGTCAGGGTAGCCATGGCGAGAGTGTCTGTTTCAGAGGGATTGGTACGCTGCGCCGTCAGCCGCCGGCCTTGCCGAGTTCGAGCTTGAGCAGGATCTCGCGGCCCCCGGTTTCGCTCTTTGCGGCCGCGCCCTGACGGAGGCGGGCCTCGGGCGCGCCTGCCGCCTTCAGGTTCTCCAGCGCGTACTCGGCACGGCGAACAGCCAGCGCCTGCAGCGCATCGTCCGGCACGACCTGCTTGGCGCGCAGGCGCTCGAACAGCACGGCATAGAAATCCGCGCCCTTGAGCCGGCCCACTTCGGCTTCGCTGAGGCTGCGCTTCTCGCGCATGAGGCTGGAGAGGCGCGACATCATCTTGCCGGTCATGCTTTCCTCCAGCTGGCCCGGATTGGCGCTGCGAAAGCCGTCCTTCAGCGCCGCGAGCTCGGCGCTGCCGAAGCTGTCGGCGAACAGGCTTTCCAGCGCGGCCTGCACCTTGGGCGCACGCGTCGACAGCGGCCCCGGATCGCCTTTCGCGCCTGCCGGCGAGCCGCTCTTGTCGGCCACCGCGCGACGCATTTGCAGATCCTGCAGCGAGACGCGATCGACGTCCGCCCAGGTGCCGGACACGCTGAGCGCGAGCCCCGGCCGTTTGTTGAGCACGGTGGCGAGACGCACCAGCTTCTCGCGCTCGGGCGGCGTCAGGCGGGTCGCGCCGGCTTCGAAGGCGATGTCGTCGATCTTCTCGCCGCTGCCGCCGAACAGCGCCCCCAGGGCGCGGAAGGGCGCAGTGACGATCTTGGTCAGCACGTTGGTGATGGCCTTCCAGACGATCGCGCCATAGCTGAACTGCGGGTCGTCGAGGCTGCCGGCAATCGGCAGGCCGAGGTCGATGCGGCCGTCGGAATCGCTGAGGATGGCGATCGCCAGATCGAGCGGCAGATCCTTCGCCGTCGGACTCTCGACCCGCTCGCCGAGTTCGAGGCGATCGATGATGATCCGGTTTTCACCCAGCAACTGGCGCTGCTTGATCTTGTATTCGAGCTCGAGCGACAGCTTGCCGGAATTGATCTTGCGGCCGGCGAAGGTGGCCGAGTAGGGGGTCAGATGCGTCATCTCGACATTGCGGAAAACCACCTTGAGGTCCATGAACTCGGTGGGCTTGAAGAAGTCCACCTGCCCCGCCGCGCGGGCCAGGCCGAACTCGTCGACTTCGCCGTCGAGCTCCACCTGGCCGGGCGCACCGGGTCGCGACGATAGCCCGACGATCGACCCTCTCAAATTGTGAATGCGGGTGCCGAAGGGGAAAACCAGGGAGTTGTCGGCAAAGAACATCGCGCCATTGCGAAAGCGCAGACGGTCGATATTGACCAGGAAGCCCGGCGGTTCCGGCCTGGCCGGCGCTATCGCGGCGACGGCGGGCGGCGCCGCCTGCGCCGCAGGCGGTGCGGCAGGAGTCGGCGCCGGCGGTACGGCGGCGTGCTCCTTGTGCAGCACGCGCTGGAGGTTGGTCGACTTGTCCTTGTCGATGATCAGCTTGGTATCGAGCCCGTCGAGCGACAGCAGGGCCATCTCGAGCCGAGTCGGACTCAGCGCAAGATCGCTGCTGGAAAGCGATTTCCAGGCGAGGAAGACATTCTTCGTGCCGGCTTCGTTGAGGCGCAGGTCGCGCACGGCAAAGCTGCCGCGATAGCCGCTGGATTTGGCGTCACGCGTCACGCGCCCTGCCGCCGCGACCTCGCCGCCGGCAACATCCAGCACGGCGAATTTCGAGACGTAGGGCTGCGCGACTTTCAGCGCCAGACCGCTCAGTTTCACCTGCAGGTCGCCTACGGCACCGGCCGGCGTGAACTTGCCGGCGACTTCCACCCGGCCGCCGCTGCGCACGTCGAGGCTGGCCTTTAGCGGCAGCGGCGCCTTGAGGTTTTCGCTGACGCCGTCGACCGCAACGGTGACGTTGTCGAGATCCAGTTGGACTGCGGGTGCCACGCTTTCGTCGCGCAGCGTCATGGCGAAGCCGGCGAGCGCCACCTGTTTGACATTGAACTGCCACGGTGCCGCGGGCTGGGCGGCCGGCGTCGTTGGCTTGGCGGCAGCCGCCGTTTTCGACGCGGACTTGTCGCCGAGGCCGTCCATCAGGCCGAGAAGATCGATCCTGCCCTGCGCGTCGCGCCGCGCGCTGATGCCGCCGCCCTTGAGCGTCAGCGCTGCCAGCGCGGCCTTGCGCCCGGGAAGATCGACCCTTGCATCGGTCAGGACGATGTCATCGAGCTTCAGCACGGGCTGGCGGTCCTTCCTGTCGAGCATCGCCTCGACGCGATTGCCATGCAGTTCGATCGCAGCCAGGGCAAGCTGTCCGGTCCCCAGGTCGAAGCTTCCCTCCCTGATCTCGACCCGGTCGACCGCCAGCTGCGGCAGCGTGGCGCCCGGCCCCTGCTGCAGCCGCAGCGCCGACGCCGAGAGGCCGATTTTCTCGAGCTTCAGGCCCAGCGTGCCGCCGGCCTGGGCCAGTCGGTAATCGGCGCCGAAGGCGACGATGCCGGAGGGCGGCGCAATCGGCAGCTTGCCTTGCAGCAGCGGCGCCAGACGCTGCAGATCGACCGCGCCGAGGTCGATGCGGCCGCTGCTCGCGATCGGGTTCAGGGTGAGGTCGCCGGTCCAGGTCAGATGCGCACCGAACGGAGTTTTGGCTGTCAGCCTGAACTTGCCGGTGTCATCGGGCAGGGTCGATACGTCGGTGAGTTCGAGGTCGAGCGGCTCGATGCCGGTGGCGAAGGCCGGCGTCAGGCGCTGGTCGGTCAATTGCATTTGCGCACCGCTGATGCGCAAATGCCGGATGTCGAGGCGCGGCAGACCCTTGGGCTCGGGCTGCGGCTCCTTGCTTTGCAGCGCAGCGAGCAGGGGGCTCCAGTTGAGGCCGCCATCCTTGCGCTGGATCAGGCCGGCATTCAGGCCGTCGAGGCGGATCTCGTCGAACACCAGCGCGCGCCGGGTCAGGCTCGCCGCCGAGAGATCGACGAACAGTTCGCCGAAAGCCAGCAGCGGCGCACCGGCCGGATCGACGAGGCGCAGATCGCGCAGGCGCACGCTCAGGGCCAGCGGATTGACCTCGGGGCGGGCGAGGCTCAGGCGGTGGCCGGTCTTTTCGGCGATGAATTTTTCCGCCTGCCACTGGACGATCCCGGGCAGCGCCAGCCAGGCGAACCCGAGAACGAACGCGATCAGGCCCGCCGCGATCAGCGCCGGTTTTTTGAAACGTCGAAGCTTCGGATTCATGGTCTTGGCGCCAGGCGGAGAAGTCTCTCACGGGCAATCATAGCGCGGTGGTCTTGCGGCGGGCGGGGACGCCTCAGGCGCGGTCCCGCCGCCACGGCGCGGGACCGAACTCCGCGACCAGAAAATCCACCATGGCGCGCACTTTCGGCGACAGGTTGCGGCCGCTGGGATAGGTGGCGTAAAGGGGCACCGGTTCGACGTGATGCCAGTCGGTCAGGATCGCCACCAGTTCGCCGCGACGGATCGCGTCGCCGACGATGACGTCGGTCAGGCGCGTGATGCCGACGCCGGCTACCGCCAGTTGCAGCACGGTCTCGGCCGTGTTGGCGGCGACATTGCCGCCGACCTGCACGACGCGGATGCCGTCGTCGGTGTCGAAGGGCCAGCGGCGCAGTGCCGGCAGGCTGGTCATCCACAGGCAGTTGTGCTGCTGCAGGTCATCGGGCGTGCGCGGCGTCCCACGCCGCGCGAGGTAGGCGGGCGAGGCGCAGATCACCCGCTCGAGATTGCAGATGCGCCGCGCCACCATCGACGACTCGTCCAGCGGGCCGATGCGGATCGCCAGGTCGATGCCTTCCTCCATCGCGTCCGGCGGTTCATCGCTGATGGTGATGTCCAGCTCGACTGCGGGATGAAGCTCCTGGAAGCGCGGAATGGCCGGCGCCAGCGGGTGCATGCCGAAGGCCGATCCGCAGTGCAGGCGCAGCAGGCCGCGCGGACTGGCCGAGGCCTCGGTGACCTCGGCCTCGGCCTCGTCCATGGCGGTCAGGATGGGGCGGGCCCTGGCGTAGAAGGCTTCGCCTTCGGCCGTCAGCTGCAGCCGGCGGGTGGTCCGCTGCAGGAGCCGGGCGCCGAGCCGGTCTTCGAGGCGCGTCACCAGTTTGGAGAGGGCGGATGGCGTCAGCCCCATGTCCCGGGCGGCGGCAGAGAAGCCCCCGGTTTCCACGGCGCGGACAAAAGCGGTCATCTCGGCAGCACGATCCATCCGAGCATTATGGACGAATATTCATCAATGTTGTTCCATCGATGCTAATTGTGCTTTATCCAATATGTAATTACAGTTCATTCATGCGGTGTTGCACCGCACCATAACCAGGAGACCATCATGTCCCCCATCAACATTGCCCAGATTGAACGGGAAGCCCACGAAATGCGGGCCAAGGAAATGCAGCACTTGTTCGACCGGCTGCTGACAGCGCTCAACCATGGCCTGCGCGCGCTGTTTTCCTGGAATCCTCAGGCCCACCGCTACCACTAGGCACTTCGGCCGCGAGGGCGACCGACGCCCGCGCGCGGCGGCTTACCTGATGCCGGGAGTTTGCCGCGCTCCGAGCACCGCGCCCGCCGTCACCGCCGCCAGCCCGGCCATGGCCAGCAGCGACAGCGGCTCATCCAGCAGCGGCACGGCCGCCAGCGCGGAAAGGCCGGGCACCACCGCCATCAGCAGGGCTACCGTCTGCGCACCGAGATGGCGCACCGCCAGCGTGTACAGCAGCATGGCGACGAACACCACCAGCACGCCCTGATACACCGCCTGCATGAGAATCTCGGCCGCGGGAGCCTGAGCCAGGGTGCTCGGCAGGAACAGCCACCACAGCGGCAGATACACGACCGCACTGCCCAGGGTGGTGGTCACCGTCGCGGCCAGCGGCTGCATCGGGTAACGGCGCAGCAGCAGGGTGAACATCGCCCAGGAGGACGAGCCGCAGAGGAACAGGACGTCGCCGACCAGCTGCAGACCGGTGATTCGTGCGCCGTGAGAGAAGGTATCGGCGGCGGTCAGCACGATGCCGGCGAAGACCAGCCCGAGTGCGATGCGCTGCCCCCGCGAGGGCGCCTGCTTGAGCCACAGCCAGGCGATCACCGCGGTCGAGAACGGCAGCGCGCCGGGCATCAGTACCGCAGCGTGGGCTGCCGGCGCCATGCGAAAGGCCGAATACACCGCGACCGCGTAGCCGATGCCGCCGAACAGCGAAAACAGCGCAATCACCTTGCGCGGCGGCAGGCTCACGCGCGGCAGGAAGAACACGGCGATCAGCGCGCCGACGCCGAAGCGCAGCGCGGTGACATCCCAGCCGGTCAGCACGCCTTTGCCGCCGGCGCGCGTGACGAGGATGAATCCGGTCCAGATGCAGATCGTGGCCGCGACCGCGATCCAGCCGACGCGCGTGGACGATTGATGTGGCGTCAAGCGAGCGCGCGGTAGCGCCCGCCGTGGAAGATCAGCGGCGGCTTCCCGTCGCGACTGAAGTTCTCCACGTGGCCGACAAAAATCAGGTGGTCGCCGCCCGGATAGCGAATTTCGTTGCGGCACTCGAACCAGGCGCAGCAGCCGGGCAGGATCGGCGTGGCGCCGGCGCCGACTCCCGGGTCGATGCCGGCGAACCTGTCGTCCTGCGGCTGGGAAAAGCGTTGCGACAACTCGGCCTGGTCGGCGGCAAGCACATTGATCGCGTAATGGCTGCACGATTCGAACACCGCCAGCGAGGGCGACTGCAGGCCAAGGCTCCACAGCACCAGCGGCGGTTCGAGCGAGACCGAGGCGAAGGAATTGATGGTGACGCCGACCGGCGTGCCGTCGGCGGCGCGCGCGGTGATTACCGCCACGCCCGTGGCGAATTCGCCCAGCGCGTCGCGCAGGCTGCGGGTGTCGAGAAACGGCGGGACCTGCTGGTTCATCGGGGCTGACATCTCAAGAGGCTCTAAAATCGGGGGGCAAACTATTTTTATCGGGAGCACCTGATGGGTTTCATGGATCGTATCGGCACTCCGCTGTCTCCGTCCGCCACGCGCGTGATGCTGCTGGGTTGCGGCGAACTGGGCAAGGAAGTAATTATCGCATTGCAGCGCCTCGGTTGCGAGGTGATCGGCGTCGATCGCTATGCCGATGCGCCGGGCATGCAGGTCGCGCATCGCAGCCATGTGGTGACCATGACCGACGGCGCGGCCCTGCGCGCGCTGATCGAAAAGGAAAAGCCGCACCTCGTGGTGCCCGAGATCGAGGCCATCGCCACCGCCGCGCTGGTAGAGATGGAGCGCGACGGCGTGGCCGGGCATCGCCCCGAATTCATCCCGACCGCGCGCGCCGCGCAATTGACCATGAACCGCGAAGGGATACGCCGCCTCGCCGCGGAAGAACTCGGGCTGCCCGTCTCGCCCTACAAGTTCGCCGATTCGCTGGTCGAAATGCAGGCGGCCATTGACGGAAATGCGGGCGACGGCATCGGCTTCCCCTGCGTGGTCAAACCCGTGATGTCGTCCTCCGGCAAGGGCCAGTCGCTGCTGAAGAGCCAGGCCGACGTACAGAAGGCCTGGGACTACGCGCAGGCCGGCGGCCGCGTCGGCGCGGGTCGAGTGATCGTCGAAGGATTCATCGACTTCGACTACGAAATCACCCAGCTCACGGTGCGCGCGGTGGGAGCGTCAGGCCACGTCGAGACTTTCTTCTGCGAGCCGATCGGCCATGTGCAGGTGAATGGCGATTACGTCGAGAGCTGGCAGCCGATGGCGATGACGCCGGTCGCGCTGCAGAAATCGCGCGACATCGCCCGCGCCATCACCGGCAACCTCGGCGGGCGGGGCATCTTCGGCGTCGAGCTGTTCGTCAAGGGCGACCAGGTGTGGTTCTCCGAAGTCAGCCCGCGCCCGCACGACACGGGCCTCGTGACGCTGGCGACGCAGCGTCTCTCCGAATTCGAACTGCATGCGCGGGCGATCCTCGGCCTGCCGGTCGACACCTCCTTGCGCCGCCCGGGTGCCTCAGCGGTGATCTACGGCGGGCTGGAGGAAAAGGGCATCGCCTTCGAAGGCGTCGCCGCCGCGCTGCAGGTGCCGGAATCCGACCTGCGCCTGTTCGGCAAGCCGGAAAGTTTCAAGAAGCGCCGCATGGGCGTCGCCGTGGCCAACGCCGACACGACCGACGAAGCGCGGCAGCGCGCCAAGCTCGCGGCGAGCCGTGTGAAGCCCGTCAAGGGGTGAGCATCTCCGCAGGGCCGCCCCAAGGGGATGCCGCCAACGATACGGAGCCGCGCCAGCGGCGAACCACGGTCACCCCCTTCCCCGGGAAGGGGGCTGGGGGGATGGCTGTATTGTGGCCCACGGCGCGCGGCTTCGCCGCGCGCCTGATCCGCTGGCACAAGCGCCACGGCCGCCACGACCTGCCGTGGCAGAACACCACCGACCCCTACCGCGTCTGGCTGTCGGAAATCATGCTGCAGCAGACGCAGGTGGCGACGGTGATTCCCTACTACCTGCGCTTCCTCGAGCGCTTTCCGCGGCTCGCCGACCTCGCCGCGGCGCCGGTCGAGGACGTCATGGCGCTGTGGAGCGGGCTCGGCTACTACGCCAGGGCACGCAACCTGCACGCCGCGGCACGCGCCGTGATAACGCAGCACGGCGGCAGGTTTCCGCACGATCCCGCCGTCATTGCGCAACTGCCGGGCATCGGCCGCTCCACCGCCAACTCGATCGCGACCTTCTGCTTCGGCGCCCACGCGCCGATACTCGACGGCAACGTCAAGCGCCTGCTGTGCCGCGCCTTCGGCATCGAGGGCTTTCCCGGCAGCGGCGCGGTGGAGAAGCGGCTCTGGACTCTGGCCGCGGAACTCACGCCGGCGCGCCACGGCGCCATCTACAACCAAGCGCAGATGGATCTCGGCGCCATGGTGTGCACGCGCGGCAAACCGCGCTGCGAAACCTGCCCGCTGGCCGACACCTGCGTCGCCCGCGCGACGGGACGCATCGCAGAACTGCCGCAAGCCAAACCGCGCCGCGAGATTCCGCTGCGCCACGCCACGCTGCTGGTGCTGCTCAACGACAATCGCGTGCTGCTGGAAACCCGGCCGCCCGCCGGCATCTGGGGCGGATTGCTCTCGCTGCCCGAACTGCCTGAAGGCGCCGACGCGCAGGAATGGGCCAGGCGCCACTTCCCCTGCCGCGTAGTCGCCGTCTCGCCGGCGCCGACTCTTGTGCACGCCTTCAGCCATTTCCGCCTGCACATCGCGCCGCTCAGGATGCAGGTCGAACCCGCGCCGCACGCCATGGAAGCCGGCCGGCAATGGCTCGCGCTCGACAAGCTGGCCGCCGCGGCGCTGCCGGCGCCGGTGCGGCGCATACTGGAAGAGACGGCTTCAGCCGAACGGGTTCGAGACGACGAAGGACAGGATCGCGATCGCGGCGAACAGCATTAGCGGCAGCGCGATCCACCAGATGCGGTGCTGGCCCGGGCGCTCCGCCGCCGGCGCGGGCCAGCCGTCCAGCATGAAGCCGAACACCACGCCGCGGCCGGCGCGCCACTCCAGGTTCCACAGCATGCCGGCGGTGACATACAGCGTCGACGAGGCACCGAGGTTGGCCAGCCAGGTTGCCGGATAGCCGCCGTCGCGCCACACCAGGTAGATGTCATAGCACCAGCTCGCCGAGAACAGCCAGGCACACGCGGCGACATAGGCCTGCCCGAGCGGCATGCGCCCGCGCAGGGCGAGCCAGATGACGCCGATGGCCCAGGGCGCGGTAGCGAAGGTCAGCACCGACATCAGCAGCGCATCGACGTAGTCCCAGGTCGGGTCGCCGGTATAGGGCGCGATCAGCCTGATGCCGGCCGTGGCGATCGCGAAGGTCGCCAGCTTCCACGGCGCGCCGAGAAAGCGCCAGTAGTCGCGGTGCGAAATGGCGAAGGCCGGAATGTCGCGCAGATAGACGACAACGGCGGCGACGCAGGCCGCCGTCCAGGCCGCGACGTAGGCGATGAAAAACGGGGTCAGCCCGGACATCGCGTCAGACGTCCGGCAAGAGCCCTTTGCCTTCCAGGTAGCGGTAGATGATTTCGAGGCGGTCGATGCTGTCGTCGAGCTCCAGCAGCTTCTGCCTGGCGGCAACCGGGATCGGCAGCACCTCTGCATAGCGCATGCCGAGCCAGCCGGCGTCGAAGAAACGGTGCGGCGCGGCGGGAGCATTGGGCGCACCCGGCCCCATCTCGCCGACGATGGCGCGCAGCAGCGGCACCAGCCGCGCGTAGTCGCCGGGGACCGGGAGCACCGCCGGCTCGGCGATCAACTCAACCTCGCCGCGCAGCAGGCCCGAATCCTCGGCCCAGTGGCGCAGCAGGCGAAAGCGCCCGCCGCCCTGCGCAATGATGTTGAGCACGCCCAGCTGCTGCATGTCCCAGTCGGCAATGTGCGCCAGCGTTCCCACCGCATGCGGCTGGGCCGGCTTGCGGCCGGCGCGCGCCACCTCCTCGCCGCTCGCGATCAGGCAGATGCCGAAAGGCGCGGATTCCTTTAGGGCGACCTTGGCCATTTCCATGTAGCGCTGCTCGAAGATGCGCAGGGGCAGCCGCCCGCCGGGGAACAGCACCGATTGCAGGGGAAACAGGGGAATGATCATGAAGCGCCTTTCGGTGCCGCAGGCGCGGCGACGGGTATATCCACGGAAATGGCAAGCAGGCGCGCCGCCACGAGGCCGTTGATGGCGCCGAACACCAGCGCCGTGGTAGCGAACAGCGGCACCAGGTAGAACACGCCGTCATGCGGCACCAGCCAGACGCGGGCGAGCGCGATCTGGCCGCCGATGTGGGCGAAGGCCGCCAGCACGCTGGCCGAGACCGGGCCGAAGAAGCGCGGCGGCAGGTGCTGCGCCAGCGCCAGCACGGCCAGGCTGCACAACGCACCTGAGAGCGCGAGGAAGAAACCCGGCGCGAGAAACTGGCCGATCACCAGGCTGCCCGCCACCACGCGCAGCAGGCTGACCCAGGCCGCATCGCGCCAGCCGTAGCGCGCCAGCACCACCAGCACGATGATGTTGGCCAGCCCCGGCTTGATGCCCGGCAGCGGGCTCGGCAGCGCCGCCTCGGCCACCGTCAGCGCGATCGCCGCCGCCGCGTAGCGCGCGATGCGGTAGTCGTCCGCCGTGACCGGCAGTTCAATAGTTGAGGGTGTCATAGGCTTCGTTGCGGCCACCGCGTCCGGCGAGCTGCAGCGTGACGTGGTTCGGCGCGCAGATCGCCACCGCGTTGGCGCGCGTCAGCCAGCCCTGCTGCACGCAATACTGGCGCGGGCCGGGATCGGAAACCACGCGGGCGCGGCCGGGCTGGACTTCGATCAGCGTGGTGCCGATGGCGCCGGTCACTGCGTATTTGCGCGCGACATTCAGCGCCAGCTCGGTCACCACCTGGCCGTCGCGCTTGACGATGGCGCGATCCGCCGTGCCGCCGCGCCACAGCAGCGGATAGGACGCCGCGACGAGCAGCGCGGCAAGCGCCAGCAGCAGCCAGTCGCCGGGCCTGAGCAGCGTGCGCCAGTTCGCATGGCCGGCGGTCGCGGCGTGGGCGAGCAGTTCCCGCAAGCCGTCGGGAAGCGAATGCTTCATTCGATCAGGCTGCGATGCCGCACCAGCACGCGCGCCGATTCGCGGAAATGCGCGGCGAGCTTTTCGGCGAGATACACCGAGCGATGCTGACCGCCGGTGCAGCCGATGCCGACCGTCAGATAGGAGCGGTTGTCGCGGACATAGGCCGGCAGCCAGTCGCCGATGAAGCGGCGGATGTCCGCCTCCATGCGCGCCACTTCGGGCTGCGCTTCGAGGAAGCCGATCACTGCCGCATCGCGCCCGGTCAGCGGGCGCAGTTCGGGGTCGTAATGCGGATTGGGCAGGCAGCGCACGTCGAACACCAGGTCGGCATCGAGCGGAATGCCGTTCTTGAAACCGAAGGATTCGAACAGCAGCGTCAGGCCGCTGCGCTCGTCCAGCGCCGCGAACTCCTTGATGCAGGCGCGCAGCGAATTGGGGCGCAGGCTGCTGGTGTCGATATGGTGGCCGAGCGAGGCCAGCATCTCCAGCGCCTCGCGCTCGCGGGCGATGGCCTCTTCCAGCGTCACGTCGTCGCCGGCCAGCGGATGACGGCGGCGGGTTTCGGAAAAGCGCTGGATCAGCACATCGGTGCGCGCATCGAGGAAGACGAAGCGCAACAGCACACCCTGCGCTTCGAGATTGCGCAACTGCGGCGGCAGCGCCGCGATGCTCGAGCCGCCGCGCATGTCCACCGCCACCGCCACCAGATCGTGCCCCTCCAGCCGCAGATGCCCGATCAGATCCGACAGCAGCGGCGCCGGCAGATTGTCGACGCAGTAGTAGCCGGAATCCTCCAGCACGTTGAGCGCGATGGATTTGCCGGAACCGGAAAGGCCGCTGATGAGAACGACTTGCATGGGTGAAAGGATAGCGGATTACGGCGGGCAGGAGCAGTGTCGCGCCGCCTTTCGACCGCGGACAGTCCCTGCCCTTGCACGCGCCGGCCCGGCCGGCCGAGGTCAGCTCAGCGGCCGAAAATCCCCTTCAGCAACTCGACCGGCTGCGGCAGTGAGGGCAGGCCCTGCGTACCCTCATCCTGGGTCTTGGTCCGCTCGCGGCGCGCCTCGCCCCGCTCCTGGCCCGCGCCCGACATGCCCAGCATGCCGTTGGTGACTGCCTTGACGCGCAGCTTGACGGCCCACACGGGGTCCCACTTTGCCTTCGGGTCCTTCGGCCGCGGCGGATGCACCAGGTTCAACTCGTCGCCGTAGGCGATCAGCCGCAGCATGCCTCCGTGTTCGCCGAAGATCCCCTTGGGGACGCTGCAACTGGTCGTCGCCGGCGTCAGCAGCACCTTTTCCTTGAGCCAGCGATCGACAGCGGCATTGGTCTGGTAATCCATCAGGCCGAAGCCGGTGTCCGGCAGTTCGCTGGAAGTCCACATCACCATGTCTTCCTTGCCGTTGCTGCCCATGGCCGAAACGAAATAGGCGCGCGCGGTGGCTATCGCATTCCAGCTCAGCGCCGTGACCCCGTCCTTCTCGGCCTGTTCCAGCGTCAATGCCGGCATCAGGTCCTGTGCCGGCGGCACCTTGAAACGGAAACCGTCGGGAATGCCCTTGCCGGAAAACGCGTGTTCGCCGACCAGCGAAGCCGTCGCCGGCACCATGCGGCTGTCAGCCGAACTCGGCCACACCGGACGCCCGGCGGCGCTGTGCGCGCCGCGCTGGGTCGCACTGCGCGCGACAAAGAACTTGCCGTAGTCGCCGGCGGATGCGGTGGCCATGTCGAGAACTCGCGGCTGGCCCTGGCGAATCTCGGAGCCGCAACCCCAGTAAAGCAGCATGCGGCCCTTGGGCTTTTCATGGGGCTCGCGAGTGACCTCCTCGTCATCGCGCGCGGCAGGCGGGGCATTCTTCGGCGTCCGCAATTCCAGGGCCGGACTCAGAAATCCCTCCGGCACCGCCTGCTGGGCTTCGTCCAGCGCCGGCGTGGCGCGCGCGCGAACCGTCACGTCGACCCAGCGCCCTGCGCTCATGGTCCTCGTGTTGCCGAAAGTATTGCCGTCACCACCGCCCTTGCCGCCGAGCAAGCCGCCGAGCGCGCCGCCCATGCCCGCCATGCCGCCCATCGGCATGCCCATCCCGGAAAATGTCGCCACATCGATCCAGGCCTGCGCCGCCGGCGTCGCCGCTTCCGGCGCGGCTAATGCCGCCGGGATGTTGAGAAAGACCGAAACGACCGCCCCGGTCAAGACGACAGCTTTGCTTGGCGATGCCTTCATGGTGTGCCCTCCGTATGCTTGGGGAATGATACTCCGGCGGCAATTGTCGGCGCCATTCGCCTGTCACGCACTGCAAATCCGTCACGCTGCGCCTGATTTTGGGTCGGATTGGTTTTCATGACAGCGCGAATCGCCGTCTCGCCAGCGCCGACTCTTTGCCGTCATTCCCGCGTAGGCGGGAATCCAGTGCTCTTGTGAAGATGCCGGGACTCGCCCCGGCGGGCGAGATACTTTCTTGCTGCGCGGCAAGAAAGTATCCAAAGAAACGCGCCCCGCCGCCCCGGCCCTGCGGGCTACCCTCGCTGCGGAAGGCCCGCCGGGCCGGTCGCTAAACTCGCTTCGCTCAGACAACGCGACCGGACTGCCCCGGCGAACCTTCCTCGCTCGGCGGGACAGAGGGGAATGAAAACCGTCGCGCGTGTCGGGCCATCACGACGCTGAGAGTTTCGCGGATAGAGTAGATTAGTCGCATGAAACACAAATCCGAAGACGACTCCTTTAGTTGATATCACCATATGAACATACGCTTTCTCATAGTACTGGTAGCCCCACTACACATAGTGACCGCGGCGACGGCGGCTGATACCTCCTCGCCAATGTTAAGTCCAGGTCGATACGTTAGCGCCGGCAACTCTGGAACTCTGGTGATTCGCAGAGGGAGTCCGGGCGAGTTCAAATTTGAGATCGAATCAATCGGTGGCAATTGCCATAGCTGTTCGGTGTCAGGAACCATACGCGGGAAACTCGGCCGAGCAGATAGTTGGGAAGCTGATGGTAGCGATTCAAAATGTCGCATCACTTTTGATCGTGATGGGGACGGAGTGAAGGTAGAACCCTCCACGCCGCAGGCATGTCGAGCTTACTGTGGCATGCGTGCAGGATTCGATGGAATCTACAAGACGGTCCCTGCGAACTGTACGAGAAAGAGTCAGCAAACTAGTCGCGATAAGTTTCTAAAGTTCTATCGTTCGCGTGACTATAAGAAAGCGAGCGACGTACTCGTTAATCTGGTGTCCCAATGCGCTGAGTTCATGAATTGGATCGTGATCGATAGCGTAAGAAATGATCTTGCGCTTGCCCAATTCCGCGCCGGTGATTCCTCCGAATGCATCAAGACCCTAACCACCACACGTGCTGCTGAATATTCAAACGACGAACAGCTGAAGGATGCATTCCCTCCCTGCGACTTTGACAATTACATAAATGTTGCGAAGGCCACGTGGCACAACCGATCGCTATGCGAGAGGAGCGGTGGCGCCAAACAGACAAGCGACTCCGTAGTCGGTCATCCCTCATCCAAATGAGCTCGCTAACCCTGCGTTTGATACGACCAGCCACGCGCGACGGTTTTCATTCCCCTCTGCACCGCCGAGCGAGGAAGGTTCGCCGGGAGTAGTCCGGTCGCGTTGTCCGAGCGAAGCGAGTTTAGCGACCGGCCCGGCGGGCCTTCCGCAGCGAGGGGTGAGCGCGGGGTTTCGCAAGGCCAATTTATTGGCCTTGCGCCGCGCCAACGGGCGAGACTCTGGCGAGCCCTCCGCCGAAGGGCCGGGGCGGCGGGGCGCGCTTCTTTGGGTACTTTCTTGCCGCGCAGCAAGAAAGTACCTCGCCCGCCGGGGCGAGTCCCGGCATCTCACACGATTACCACTGGATTCCCGCCTGCGCGGGAATGACGGAGCGTGAGGAGTCGGTGCTGGCGGTACGGCGCCATCTTCAAGCCAGCCTCTGGATTCCCGCCTGCACGGGAATGACGGCAAAGTCGACGCAATCCATTCCGAATCCCGCCCCTTATCGGGTATCGTTGTCTCCTGATTCGTCAGCCCCGCCCGGAGAAACCCCCATGTCCAAGAACATCGTCGTATCCACTGTCGTTGCCCTGATTGTCGTTGCCCTGGCGTTCGCGCTGAATCCCTCGCCCGAGAAACACCGGGAGGAGATCAGGAAGGCAGTGGGAGAGCGCAGCCCGCTCGCCGCCGTACTCGGCCTGGGCGCCTTGACCGCGTTCGCTTCCACCTACCATCCGCTGGGTGTCGCCTCCTACACCACGGTGAATGATCGCGTTGTTTCGGTCGGAGCGTTCGGCGTGGTCGTCTTCATCGAGCCGTCGAAAGAGAAGTGAGGCACGGGCCATGGAACCACGCATCAGCCTGATTACCCTCGGCGTCGCCGATCTCGAACGGGCGACGCGCTTCTATGCGGACTGCCTGAACCTGCCGCGCATCGAGACACCGCCTTCCGTCACCTTCTTCGAGCTCGGCAAAACCTGGCTTGCGCTCTGGTCGCGCGAGAGCCTGGCCGAAGACGCCGGCCTCTCGGCCGATGGCTCCGGGTTTCGCGGCTTCGCGCTGGCGCACAACGTGCGCTCGCCGGCAGAGGTGGACGCATTGCTGGCGCGCGTCGCTGAATTCGGCGCCAAGGTCACGAAGCCGGGACACGCGACGGACTGGGGCGGCTACTCGGGATACTTCACCGACCTCGACGGTTTCCTCTGGGAGGTCGCGCACAACCCGGGCTTCCCCCACGTCTGAGGGTTGGTCAGGCGCGCCGGACTAGCCGCGCCTGACCGGAATCAGCATCTCCGCCACGTCGGCGCGGCCCGGATTGAAGCTATTGACCACGTGGTTGCTGGGCCAGCCCAGTGCGAGGCCGCACAGCAGCTTGTAGGCAGGCGGCACCTCGAAGGCCTCGCGCACCGGGCCGGCCCAAGTGCCGAGCGCGCCTTCGGCGCAGGTGCCGAGGCCGCGTGCCTGCGCCGACAGCATCAGCGACTGCAGGAAGATGCCGGCGTCGAGGATCGAGTAGGCGCCCAGCTCCTGCCGCACGAACACGAACATGACGACCGGCGCGCCGAAGAACTCCCAGTTGCGGCGCATCTGGCGGTGGCGCGCCGCGGCGTCCTCGCGCGCGATGCCGAGCGCGGCATATAGGCCGAAGCCGGTCGCGCGGCGGCGCGGCGTCAGTTCCTTCGGATATTCGAAGCGCGTATCGAAATCGCCGTCGGGCAGGCCCTTGCGCGTCAGCAGCGCCCGCAGCTTGCCGAGCGGGCCGCCGCGCTGTATCTGCGCCGAGGCGTCGAAGCAGGCCAGCAATTCCGTCTTGAGCCTGTCCTTCAATTCGCCCGTGGCGATGGCGATCTTGTAGGGTTGCGTATTCGACCAGCTCGGCGCCCAGCGCGCGTCGTCGAGGATCGCGGCGATCAGTTCCTGCGGCACTTCGCGCGTGGAAAAATCCCGGATGCTGCGCCGCTCGCGCAGCAGGCGGGCCAGCGTTTCGGTATCCCCGGCATCGGCCATGGTCGAATCGCTCCGCGCCGGCCTAGGGCGCCATGGTCGGCAGGATCCAGCCGTCGCGCAGCTCGATCGAGCGCGAGCGCAGCAGTTCGCCGAGCAGCCAGGAGGCGAAATCCTCGTCGGTGAAACCCAGCATGCGCTGGTTGACGCTGTCGAAGAAGGGCACGCTCTTGAGGTAGGCCGGCAGCTCGTCCTCGCGCAGGCGCTGCAGGTCGAGCAGGTTGAAGGTGAAGCAGGCGCGCACGGCATTGCGGCCGACCCGCGTCGAGTCGGCCTCGAAGGATTCCAGGCGCTTGAAGGCGCGCGCCAGTGCGGCATCGAAATCGGCGAAGGGCGCACCGTGGCCGGGAATCACGATGTCGACGCCGAGGCGGCCGATCATTTCCAGCGTGGCCCGCGTCGCCGGCAGGGCGTCCTTGCGGCCCATCAGCTCGCCGAAGATGATGCCGAAGCCGTCCTGCCACAGCGCGTCGCCGGAGATCAGGATGCGCTTCTCGGGGCAGTAGTAGACCAGCGCCTCCATGTCGTGGCCGGGCGCGGGAAAGGCCTGCCAGGTCAGCCCGCCCATTTCGAATTCGCTGCCGGGCTCGATCACGGCGTCATGGGCGAAGCGGTGGCCGCGCTGCTTCGCGGCATCGAGCAGCAGCGCGTTGGTATCCCATTCGGTGACCATGCGCTCGATGCCGGCGGGAATCACGATCTTGCAGCCGAAAGTCGCCTGCAGCGCGGCATTGCCGCCGATGTGGTCGGAATGCGAGTGGGTGTTGATCAGGCGCCCGAGAGTCGGGCTGCCGCGCCGTGCCGCCAGCGCCGACTTTACGAGCTCGACGGTCTGCGGCGCATGGCCGACGTAGCCGGCGTCGACCAGCGTGGCCGACTCGCCCTCGAAGAACAGCACGTTGTTCGACGACAGCCAGCCGCGCTCGAGGACCTGGATCGAATCGGGCAGCTTCACGGTGTCGGATCGCTCATGGCTCGCCGCTGCGCCACGGCTGCGAGGATGCGCCGTTTGTCCTCGTCGCCGGCCATGGCCCAGCCCGCGATCTCGTCGATGGTGCGATAGCAGCCGACGCACAGGCCGGCTTCCATTTTGCAGATGTTGATGCAGGGCGAGATCACCGCGGCGCTGCCCACGTCGCCTTGCCCCGGACGCGAGCTCACGCGCTCTTCGCGGCCTGCTTGGCGCGCTTGGCGAGGATGGCTCGCGCCACGCGCGAAGCCGGCTCGCGCTTGAGCTTTTTCGAGATCCAGACGCCGGTATCCACCAGCGCATCGAGGTCGATGCCGGTGTCGATGCCGAGACCGGAGAGCAGCCAGACCACGTCCTCGGTCGCGACGTTGCCGGAAGCGCCCGCGGCGTAGGGGCAGCCGCCGAGGCCGGCGACCGAGCTGTCGAAAATGCCGATGCCCATCTGCAGCGAGGCGTAGATGTTGGCCGCGGCCATGCCGTAGGTGTCGTGATAGTGGCCGGCGATCTTCTTCAGCGGAATGCGTCGCGCGACGGCCTCGATCATGTCCTTGGTGCGCTCCGGCGTGCCGGTGCCGATAGTGTCGCCCAGGCTGATTTCATAGCAGCCCATTTCGAGCAGCGCCTGCGCCACGTCGGCGACCGCCAGCGGCGTCACCTCGCCCTCGTAAGGGCAGCCGAGGACGCAGGACACATAGCCGCGCACCTTGACCTCGGCCGCTTTGGCGGCTTCGACGATGGGGCGGAAACGATCGAGCGATTCGGCGATCGAGCAGTTGATGTTCTTCTGCGAAAAGGATTCGGAGGCCGCACCGAACACCGCGACTTCCTTCGCCCCGGCGGCCAGAGCCGCCTCGAAGCCTTTCATGTTGGGCGTCAGCACCGGATAGCTGACGTCGGGCAGCTTCTCGATCGCGGCGAAGACTTCCGCGTTGTCGGCCATCTGCGGCACCCACCTGGGCGAGACGAAGGCCGTGGCCTCGATGCTCTTGAGCCCGGCCTTGCCGAGGCGGTGGATCAGCTCGACCTTGATCGCCGTGGAGACAGGGTTCTTCTCGTTTTGCAGACCGTCGCGCGGGCCGACTTCAACGATGCGTACTTTGCTGGGGAGGGTCATTCGAATTCGCTGCTATTTTGAATCAGGGACGAATTCTACTAGCTCCGCCCCGTCGCTGACCTGCTCGCCGACGTTGAAATGAAAGGCCTTGACCAGCCCGGCAACGGGTGCGGCTATCGTGTGCTCCATCTTCATGGCTTCGAGGATCAGCAGCGCTGCGCCCTTTTCCACCTTCGCCCCCACCGCGGCAATCAGGGCGATGACCTTGCCCGGCATCGGCGCCGTCAGGCCGCCCTCGGCGCCGCCGCCACTGCCGGCGTGGAACAGCGGATCGATCGCGGAAAAGATGAAGGAGACGCCGTCGATGAAGACGTGGCGCTTTTCGTTGGCCGAGACCACGGTGACGTTGATGCGGCGGCCGCCGAGGTCGACACGCAACTCGGTGCTGCCGGTGAAGCGTCCGGCGGCCGTGGTGGTCTGTCCTTCGAATTCCAGCGTGAAGCCATCGGTGCCATAGCCGGCATTGACGACCTTTTCGATCTCGCCGGCGCGCAGCCTGATCTCGCGCCGTGCGGTGCCGTTGAGGCGCCAGCCGTCGCGCGCATGCCAGGGCGAATGCGGGTCGCGGCTCTCGACGGCCTCCGCCGCGGCATAGGCCTGGTCGTGGATCAGTTCGGCCAGCGCGGCGACCAGCCAGGCTTCGGCCGGCGGCTCGACGCTTTCGGGAAAGAGGAAGGCGCGCTCGCGCTCGATCAGCCCGGTGTCGAGGTCGGCCCGGGCGAAGGCCGGGCAGGCCACCAGCCGCGAGAGGAAGCCGATGTTGTTCGAGACGCCGACCACGCGGTAGTCGGCCAATGCCTGCAGCATGCGCGCCAGTGCGCGCTCGCGGCTTTCGTCCCAGACGATCAGCTTGGCGATCATCGGGTCGTAGTGCGGCGAGATTTCGTCGTCCTGCTCGACGCCGGTATCGACGCGCACGTGCAGGGTTTCGGCCGGTGGCGCGAGGTGGATCAGGCGGCCGATCGAAGGCAGGAAGCCCTTTTCCGGGTCTTCGGCGTAGATCCGCGCTTCGAGCGCATGGCCGCGGATCGTCAGCTGCTCCTGCTGCAGCGGCAGCGCCTCGCCGGCGGCGACCTTCAACTGCCACTCGACGAGGTCGAGGCCGGTGATCATTTCGGTGACCGGATGCTCGACCTGCAGCCGCGTGTTCATCTCCATGAAATAGAACGTGCCGTCCTGATTGACGATGAACTCGACGGTGCCGGCGCCGACGTAGCCGACCGCCCTGGCCGCATCGACCGCGGCCTTGCCCATGGCGGCGCGGCGCTCGGGCGGCATGTCGGGTGCCGGCGCTTCTTCGACGACTTTCTGGTGGCGGCGCTGCACCGAGCAGTCGCGCTCGAACAGATAGACGCAGTTGCCGTGGCGGTCGCCGAAAACCTGGATCTCGATATGGCGCGGGCGCTGCAGGTATCTTTCGATCAGCACGTGCTGGTCGCCGAAACTGGAGAGCGCCTCGCGTTTGCACGACGCCAGCGCATCGGCGAAGTCCTCGCTCCTGTCGACGGCGCGCATGCCCTTGCCGCCGCCGCCGGCCGCGGCCTTGATCAGCACCGGATAGCCGATCTTGTCGGCCTGCTGTTTGAGAAACTCCGGTTCCTGGTTGTCGCCGTGATAGCCCGGAGTCAGCGGTACGCCGGCCTTCTCCATCAGCTTCTTGGCTTCGGACTTGGAGCCCATGGCGCGAATCGCGGAGACCGGCGGGCCGATGAAGGCGATGCCGTTCTTCTCGCAGGCCTCGGCGAAGTCTTCGTTCTCGGAGAGGAAACCGTAGCCCGGATGCACGGCCTGGGCGCCGGTGGCCAGCGCCGCGGCGATGATCTTGTCCGCCACCAGATAGGATTCCTTGGGCGGCGGCGCGCCGATGCAGACGGCTTCGTCGGCCAGGCGTACATGGCGCGCGCCGGCGTCGGCTTCCGAATACGCCGCGACGGTGCGGATGCCCATGCGCCGCGCGGTCTTGATCACGCGGCAGGCTATCTCCCCACGGTTGGCAATCAGTATTTTGGTAAACATCGTGTCAGTCCCGGGCGATCCAGTTGGGCTTGCGCTTCTCAAGAAACGCGTTCATGCCTTCGCGGCCTTCTTCGCCGGCGCGCAGGCGCGTGATGCGCTGCGCGGTGTCTTCGATCACGGCGGGCGTGATCGGCTTCCATGCCACGGCCGAGATCAGCGCCTTGCACTCGGCCATTGCCCCCGGCGCGTTGTTCAGCAGCGCTTCGACGATCTCGCCGACGGCCTCGTCGAGCGCCTCGGCGTCGGTCACCAGTTCGTGGAGGAGGCCGATGCGGTAGGCCTCGGCAGCCGAGAAGCGTTCCGCCGTCAGCATGTAGCGCCGCGCATAGCGTTCGCCGATGGCCGCGACTACATGCGGGCTGATCACCGCGGGAATCAGGCCGAGCTTGACTTCGGTCAGCGCGAACTCGGCGTCGATGGTGCCGATCGCCACGTCGCAGCAGGCCACCAGGCCGACGCCGCCGCCGAAGGCCGCACCCTGGATGCGGGCGACGGTCGGCTTCGGACAATGCGACAGACGGCGCAGCATCTCGGCCAGCGCGCGCGCGTCGCGCAGGTTCTCGGGGTGAGAATAGTCCGCGGCGCGCTTCATCCAGTTGAGGTCGGCGCCGGCGCAAAAGCTCTTGCCGGTGCTAGAGAGCACCAGCACGCGCACGGCAGGATCGGCTCCCATCCGCTCGATGGCGGTGGACAGTTCGGCGATCAGCGCGTCGTCGAAGGCGTTGTGCCGCTCGGGACGATTGAGGGTGATGATGCCGACGCCGATGTCGACTTCGGTAATGATGTTGTTGTACATGAGTCAACCTTACATGCGGAACACGCCGAACTTGGTCGGCAGGATGGGCGCGTTGAGCGACGCCGAAATTCCCAGGCTCAGGGTGCGCCGCGTCTGCGCCGGGTCGAGCACGCCGTCGTCCCAGATGCGCGCCGTGGCGTAGTAGGGATGGCCCTGGGTTTCGTACTGGGCGCGGATCGGGGCGCGGAAGGCTTCCTCGTCTTCCTTGCTCCACTCCTTGCCGGCGGACTCCATGCCGTCGCGCTTGATGGTGGACAGCACCGAGGCGGCCTGTTCGCCGCCCATCACGCTGATCCGCGCGTTGGGCCACATCCATAGCATGCGCGGGCTGTAGGCGCGGCCGCACATGCCGTAGTTGCCGGCACCGAAAGAGCCGCCGATGATCATGGTGAACTTCGGCACCTGCGCCGTCGCCACCGCCGTGACCATCTTCGCGCCGTCCTTGGCGATGCCGCTGTTCTCGTACTTGCGGCCGACCATGAAGCCGGTGATGTTCTGCAGGAACAGCAGCGGGATGCCGCGCTGGGCGCACAGTTCGATGAAGTGCGCGCCCTTCTGCGCCGATTCGCCGAACAGGATGCCGTTGTTGGCGACGATGCCCAGCGGATAGCCGTGCAGCCGCGCGAAGCCGGTCACCAGCGTGGTGCCGTAGCGCGACTTGAACTCGTCGAAGCGCGAACCGTCGACCAGGCGGGCGATGACTTCGCGCACGTCGTAGGGCTTGCGCGTGTCGAAGGGAATCACACCGCCGAGCTCGCCCGGGTCGTAGAGCGGCTCTTCCGGAGCGGCGATGTCCAGCGAAACCGGCTTCTGCCAGTTGAGGTTGCCGACGATGCGCCGCGCGATGGACAGCGCGTGATGATCGTTTTCCGCAAGGTGGTCGCAGACCCCCGAGATGCGCGTATGCACGTCGCCGCCGCCGAGATCCTCGGCGCTCACCACTTCGCCGGTGGCGGCCTTGACCAGCGGCGGGCCGCCGAGAAAGATCGTGCCCTGGTTCTTGACGATGATCGACTCGTCCGACATGGCCGGCATATAGGCGCCGCCCGCGGTGCAGGAGCCCATGACGACGCCGATTTGCGGAATGCCGAGGGCCGACATGTTGGCCTGGTTGTAGAAGATGCGGCCGAAGTGGTCGCGATCGGGAAACACCTCGTCCTGCGTCGGCAGGTTGGCGCCGCCCGAATCGACCAGGTAGATGCAGGGCAGGCGATTCTGCAGCGCGATTTCCTGCGCCCGCAGATGCTTCTTCACGGTCAGCGGAAAGTAGGAGCCGCCCTTCACCGTGGCGTCGTTGGCGACGATCATGCATTCGACGCCCTTGACCCGGCCGATGCCGGTAACGACACCGGCCGAGGCCACGTCGCCGCTATACATGCCCATCGCGGCGAGGGCCGAGAACTCGAGGAAGGCCGCACCGGGATCGAGCAGGGCGTTGATGCGCTCGCGCGGCAGCAGCTTGCCGCGCGCCTTGTGCTTGGCCGCGGTCTCGGGCGAGCCGCCGCCCGAGACCGCGATGGTTTTCTCGCGCAGGTCGAGGACCAGCGCCGCCATCGCCGCGGCGTTGGCCTTGAACTCCTCGCTGCGCGTGTTGAGTTTCGATTTGATGACGCTCACTCAGAATCCCCCTGTAGCCAGCCACTTGTCGATTTGCGGCAGGCGGTCGACGCCCCAGAAGGGCTCGCCGTCCACCACGATGTAGGGTGCGCCGAACATGCCCTTGGCAATCGCGGCGTCGGTTTCCTGCTTGACGCGATCCTTGATTTCCGGGGTGGCGATGGCCGCCGCGAAGGCGTCGCGATCGATACCCAGCTGGCCGACGATATCCAGCACCACGGGCAGCTCGCTGATGTCGCGGCCGTCGACCCAGTAGGCGCGGAACACCGCATGGGCGAACTCGCGCGCCCTGGCGCAATCCTGCCCATGCAGCCAGTAGTAGCCGCGCGCCGCGGCCAGCGTGGCGAGCGGGAACTTCGGAGGAAACTTGTAGGGGATGCCGAGGAAGCGTGCCGAACGGTCGAAGTCGCGCTTGCTGTAGTCGCCCTTGAGCGGGATGGTGATCAGGAGCGGCAGGCCCGAGGCTTTGAACGCCGCGCCGAGCATCATCGGCCGCCACTTGACCTTGCGCCCGTGCTTCGCGGCGAGATCGTCGATCAGTTCGCTGGCGAGATAGGAATAGGGCGAGGAAAAATCGAACCAGAACTCGATGGGCTCCTTTGCGTCACTCATGATCAGCCTTTCGTTCCCCAGCCCGCCAGCGGATGGCCGGGCATCAGTTGGTAGGGATGCTGCCAGCCGGGCAGGCCGGCGATGCGTTGCGACCAGTCGCGGATATTCGGATAGTCGTTCCAGTCCACGCCGATTTCCTCGGGCCAGAAGACATAGCCTGCCAGAGAAAAGTCGGCGATGGTGGGACGGCGGCCGACGACCCACTGGCGCCCGGCGAGGTGCGCGTCGAGCACCTTCCACGCGGCCTCGGCGCGGGTGCGGAACATGGCGACGATGGCCGGGTCGGTGGCCGGCACGAAATTGCGCAGGTAGCGCAGGGTCGCCGTGTAGCTGGTGAACTTGTGGTTGTCGAACAGCATCCAGCGCAGGATCTCGCGCCGCTCGTCGTTGTCCTGCGGGCCGTAGGTGCCGAGGGTCTCCGCAAGGTAGTCGAGGATCACTCCCGACTGCGACCAGATGCGGCCGCGGTGTTCGAGCAGCGGCACCTCGCCCATGACGTTGAGCGCCCGGTATTCCGGCGTTCGCGTCGCGCCGTGGAAGAAATCGACGAAGCGCGGCTCCCAGTCGGCGCCGCTAACGGCCAGCATCAGGGCCGGCTTGTAGGCGTTGCCGGACTGGGCGAAGCAGTGCAGGGTGTATTCGGCCATGACCTCTCCTAGGCAGACAGCGAACGACCTATTACCAGGCGCTGGATGTCCGAGGCGCCTTCGTAGATCTGGCATACGCGCACGTCGCGATAAATGCGCTCGACCGGGAAATCGCTGACATAGCCGTAGCCGCCGTGGATCTGGATCGCGTCGGAGCAGACCTTCTCGGCCATCTCGGAAGCGAACAGCTTGGCCATCGAGGCTTCCTTGAGACAGGGCCGGCCGGCGTCGCGCAGCGCGGCGGCGTGATGCACCATCTGCCGCGCCACTTCGATCTGGGTCGCCATGTCGGCGAGGCGGAAGTTGACGGCCTGATGTTCGAAGATCGGCTTGCCGAAGCTCTCGCGCTCATGCGAGTAATTCAGCGCGGCCTCGAAGGCCGCGCGCGCCATGCCGACCGCCTGCGCCGAGATACCGATGCGGCCGCCTTCGAGATTGGACAGCGCGATGCGGTAGCCCTGCCCTTCCCCGCCGAGCAGATTTCCCGCCGGGATGCGGCAGTTCTCGAACAGGATCTGCGCCGTGTCCGACGCGTGCTGGCCGAGCTTCTCCTCGACGCGGGCGACGACATAGCCCGGCGTGTCGGCAGGCACGATGAAGGCCGAGATGCCTTTCTTGCCGGCGCCCGGATCGGTGACGGCGAAGACCACGGCGACTTGCGCGTTCTTGCCCGTGGTGATGAACTGCTTGACGCCGTTCAAGACCCAGTGGTCACCATCGCGCACGGCTTTCGTGCGGATCGCCGCGGCGTCGGAGCCGACATGCGGCTCGGTCAGGCAGAAGCAGCCCAGCCACTCGCCGCTGGCGAGCTTCTTCAGATACTTCTCCTTCTGCGCGTCGCTGCCGAAGGCGTTGATCGGGCCGCAGACGACAGAGTTCTGCACGCTGATGATGGTGGAGGTCGCACCGTCGCCGGCGGCGATTTCTTCCAGCGCCAGTGCCAGCGACACATAGTCGAGGCCCGCGCCGCCCCATTGCTCGGGCACAACCATGCCGCAGACGCCGAGTTCGCCGAGCTGGCGCAGTTCCTCGCGCGGAAAGTGCGACGTGCGATCCCACTCGGCCGCCTTCGGCGCGAGCTGCTCGCGCGCGAAATCGCGCAGCACGTCGCGGATCTGTTCTTGTTCCGGCGTGAGAATCATTTGTAGTCCTTGTAGCTCTTGCTGCCGGGGATCGGCTCACCGGAGTCGCGCATGCGCACGGCCTCCTTGTAGCCCTTCTCCTCGGCATAATGCTTGAACCACTGGCCCTCGGGCGAGTGGCGCGTGATGCCGTCGAACAGCGTGGCGATCATCTGGGTATTGGCGAGGCCCATGTTGTCGTAGGCCTGGTTGATCATCAGCTTCTGCATCATGAGCTGGTTCTTCGGCACGCCGGCCATGCGGTTGGCCAGCTTGAGTACCGCGTCTTCCAGCTCCGCCTCGGGTACCGCGTCGATGACCAGGCCCCACTCCTTCGCGGTCTTGCCGTCGATGGTGTCGCCGGTCAACAGCATGCGCTTGGCCTTCTCCGCGCCGAGGCGATAGACCCACATCGCCGTGGTCGGGCAGCCCCAGACGCGCGCCGGCATGTAGCCGATTTTGGCATCCTCGGCCATCACGACGAGGTCGCAGCACAGCGCGATGTCGCTGCCGCCGGCCACGGCGAAGCCCTGCACCTTGCAGATGGTCGGCTTGTGGCTGCGCCAGAGGCTGAAGAAGTCGTCGGTGAAACCCTTCATGGCGCGGTAGTCGACCATCGGGTCCCAGGGCATGGATTGCGTGCAGGGCGTGTCGGCGTCGCCTTCGGCGAAATCCTTGAGGTCGTAGCCGGAGCAGAAAGCGCGCCCCGCCCCCTGCAGGATGATGACGTGGATGTTGTCGTCGGCATTGGCGCGCTCGACGGCGAGACGGATCTCGCGCGGCATCGCGGGCACGATCGCGTTGAGCCGCTCCGGACGGTTCAGCGTGATGCGCGCGATGCGCCCCTCGGTCGCGTAGGTGAGGGTCTGCAGGGTCATGGCCGGCTCAGATCAGCTCGATGCCGACGGCCGTGGCTTCGCCGCCGCCGATGCAGAGGCTGGCGACGCCGCGCTTCTTGCCGTATTTCCTCAGCGCGCCGATCAGGGTGACGATCACGCGCGCGCCCGAGGCGCCGATCGGGTGGCCCAGCGCGCAGGCGCCGCCATGCACGTTGACCTTGTCGTGCGGCAGCTTGAGGTCGTGCATCGCGGCCATGGTGACCACGGCGAAAGCCTCGTTGATTTCCCAGAGATCGACGCTGTCCGCGGTCCAGCCGTTCTTCGCCAGCAGCTTCTTCATGGCGCCGACCGGAGCCGTGGTGAACAGGCCGGGTTCCTGGGCGAAGGTGCTGTGGCCGACGATGGTGGCGATCGGCTTGAGGCCCAGCTTGGCGGCGGTCGAGGCGCGCATCAGCACCAGCGCGGCGGCACCGTCGGAGATAGACGACGAGTTGGCGGCGGTCACCGTGCCGTCCTTGCGGAAGGCCGGCTTCAGCGTCGGGATTTTTTCGAGCTGGGCCTTGAAGGGCTGCTCGTCGCGGTCGACAACGACGTCGCCCT
>Ga0208753_100034_pt1 | contig 73602 bp, 70 predicted proteins | sample LakWasMet37_LOW7_2_FD_183877 | JGI IMG/M metagenome (GOLD analysis project Ga0208753, IMG submission 183877) | Freshwater sediment methanotrophic microbial communities from Lake Washington under simulated oxygen tension - Sediment Metagenome... | ecosystem: Environmental > Aquatic > Freshwater >... | reverse complement strand
CTCAAAGTACATTAAAAAATTAGCAAAAAAAAAGCATTAAAATCAACAGGATTGATTTTAATGCTTTTTGGTGCGAAAGGAGAGACTCGAACTCTCACGCCTTACGGCGCTGGAACCTAAATCCAGTATTTTACATCCATTAAAACCATGCTATATAATGGTGTAACATGATTTATTAGATATTTATCTGGAAAATTATGGAAAATTTAAATCAACTAAGGTTTAGACACGCCAATGAAAACTCTTGTTAGCAAAAGTAAACCATCTGTCCTAAAGATGAAAAAAGTAGATAAAAATATCTATCAATATGGGCCATATAGTTTTCAAGTAAAAATGATGGTTGCTGGCCAACAGGCATCTCAAGTTTTTGACTTTCTTGATGAAGCGAAAACTTGGCGAGACCTTCAAAGAGCGGGCAGCGCTCTTGATATTGATGAGAAAAGAATTTTCGAGGCTCGAGCAAAAAAACGTGAATCTCGCTCGTATACAGTCAAGCAAGCTTTAGAACGATATGAAAAAGAAGTTACACCGGCTAAAAAAGGATCAGCTGTTGAGCTAACTCGCATAAATAAAGCTAAAAAATCCACACTTGCAAGCAAAAGTTTCTACATGGTTACACCTAAGGACGTATTAGCATTTATGGACGAAATTGGTGGCAGTGACAATAACAAACGCAAGTACGCAAGTCTCATCTCGCATCTATACAAGATTGCTATCACACGCTGGTCAAAGGCAGTAGAAAATCCGGTTAGCGGTAAAATAGAGCTACCTAGCAATGGCAAGCCGCGAGATAGACGGCTGAACGGCAACGAGTCTGAAGAACTACTTAAATACCTCACTGGCGAAGCTAAAAACATATTCGAATTTGCAATCGAAACAGCTATGCGACGAGGTGAGATACTTGCTCTTGAGTGGAAAGACATCGATCTAAAAACACCTTCACTCACACTAAATGACACAAAAAATGGTGAAAGCCGTGCTGTTCCTCTTTCAAAAGCAGCACTCAAAATACTGAAGATGCAAAAACAGGGAATTGGTACAAAAAAAGTATTCAATATAACCGCAAGAAAATTGCGTAGTGAATGGGATACCGCCAAAACAGCAGCTAACATTCCAGACATTCGATTGCATGATCTTCGTCATGAGGCTGCAAGTCGTTTATTTGAAAAAGGCTTAAATGTGATGGAAGCAGCAAGCGTAACAGGCCATAAGACACTATCAATGCTCAAACGCTACACTCACCTAAATCCTTCTGATATAGCAAAAAAACTTGGATAGTCTTTAGATAAAATATCAACTAAAGTGAAAACTGAAAATTTACGTGTTATCAGGTCAAAAAATCTACTCACTGTCCACTCTTAAATAACGCATAACTTTGCTCTTTAGATGACTCTGCTGCACTACTTCCATACAAAATGAATTGCAACCTCTCCCCCTCTTCTTCAGTGGGTTGGCGTTTGAACCGTAGAAAAAACTCATAACGCATCCTATCCATTTGTGCGTTGCTCAAGCCTTCGCTTCCCGCCGTATTACTTTTAGGAATATAACGTCTAGTTGACATATTCTGCGACATTTTGATTGCAGGTCTTCTAGAGTTGCGAAATGCTGCTCGAACCTTATTTACAAATATCAGCTCCTCTTTCTTTTGTTCTGGGTGATACAACCAGCGTTTTGAATCTATGTCCTTTTCTAGCTTGTCACGCAGCTCATTTCTAGAGAGCATTGCGTCAGCTAAACCTAACTGTATTTCAATTGTGGGTAAATTTTTCTTTCTGATGTGTCGCAACTTTACTCTGTCAACTTTATGGGTAACTGCTATTTCAACTAACAATTTCTTTGCGTTTGACTCTAAAGTTACATCAGGTTTGAAGTGACCTTCTGATTGTTCTATGGATACTTTTGTTATTTGTGCTAGACCACCTCTAGCCACAACCTGCTCATGCTTCACTAAGATATTGGTTCGCTTTAAAAGCTTTTCTTTCTTGAATATATACTGAGGCAAAATTACGCTGTTTAGCTCTTTAAATAACTGTTTAGCTAATAAATGCAACACTGTTTCTGCTGCCCCAAAACAATCAGCATCTGCTTCGTGTGCAAAGTGCTGGATCCTAATGCTGCCTTTCCTAGCAATTAATTGACCTCCACACACAACACAGACACAGTTACACTTCAACCCTCTCGCAACTTGGGAGATGTGCAGTAACTTGTCGCCTTTTAATGCATAAGCTACCTTATGCTCTTCGGGTTTATATTTTTCAAGTATGCTCATTAATTGCCTATATTCTTAATGACAAATTTAACATACCACTTTTCAACACCTTATTTTTGAGTGGCGTTTATAAACCACCTTCTACATTAATATCAATGGCAATAGGAGCAGGCGTCTCAACCTGCTGAGCAACAGCATTGTAAATGTCAACATCAGTTTTTGGTGTACGTATTGTAACTACCAAGCTATAGTTGATCGGAAGATTATAGCGCTCTAGTTTAGGGCGACTGCGCCACCAACCCATTGCAGGATAGATGGCTAAAAAACCACGGCTAGCCAGGTCTGCTGCAGTGCCTTCCCAAATGTCCTGATGAAGCGACCCTTTGTGTCTATTTTGCTGACCTAATTTCCAATCAGGATCTGTCGTGTTAACTTGGTGCTCATCTTCTTCAAGAATTGCAGCTGCATTAACTCGAGCTAGGAAATCTTCTGTTGACTCCAAGGCTCTACGAACATCAAACCGTAAACGACATGACGGATAATGAAACCTTGAGGCTGTGCCACGTGCTGAAGGGTTAGGTTCAACAAAATAAGACAGGGTGACACGCATCTGCACTTTTGTTTCACCAAGTGCCTCAAGCTCTTCCTTTGGCCAAGGCAGCGTGTGGAGATTCATATCCCTAGTTTTAATGTCACTCTTGACCTTTTTATAGGGGTGAACTTTATCTTCAACAATTAATGTTAATGAATTTGATGCACTCCATTTTGCGCTTTCGATATTAGGAACACCCCAACCACAATGCCTTATCAAATCAACGTAATCGTTTTTAGTAGGGGCTTTATTTGCTGGCAAATAGTTTTTCCGCATACTTTCCGTCCACTCAGCCGAGTGGACGATCAAAGCTCTAATAGTCTCAGGTATCAGCTGAGGGTAGGCTGCCATTAGCTGTCCAGCCATTCGAGCACAAAGTGCTGAAGCTGCACTTGTGGCATTGGTTGTAGTAAATAGCCTTTCTGTATGCTTATTGTTAGTTGTAAGTAACTCAAGACTTTGTAATGTTCCAATAAACCCATCATTTATATTTTGGGCTAAGTTACCACCCTCAAAAACTACGTCAGGCTTTAGAGGCCAAGCCTTATCCCAAGTGGCTGATGTTGTAGTAAAAGGACTTAAACCGCCTAATGGTGCAAATGGTTTTAAAAGAGCATCACCCGTTTCCGTTTTCTGGGTATAAGCTCCAACAGTGATTGCATTCCATGCCTGTCCAGGATCTTGTATCAGATTAGTTGAAAGACTATCAGGATATTCAGCATAAGCAGCTTGTTCCCTAATATTGCCAGCAGACAAAATGAACAAACGACGAAACAATCCACCTCCATCAGCATCTGAAGATAAGCGATCCACCATAGCAGACCATGAAGATGGGCGACCACGATCCCTGAAGTCTGAAGCTGTTATAGCAGAACTAAAAACACGAGGTCGATTGGGGGCAACAACTTCTGGTTGACTTACCGCGTCGCCAAATAGCTTAGCGTGAAAGTTAGGATCCACATTGTGATGATTTCCACCTTGATGCTGAATAGTTTTTACAGACTCTAATAACGCATCTATTTGAATAGGGCCGTTTGAAGAGAAAGCATCAGTCAGATCACCATATGCAGCTAATCCTGCGAGTCCAGTTCCATGATTTGCTTCATCATCAAAACCCCATGCAGGCTTGACTGTGTAAAGGTCGGCGGCCTGTATAACGGATGACAATAGGCTATGCCCCCTATTCACTCCTGAATCGATCAAACAAACTCGAGGTGTATTTTCATTTTGATTAGGAAATGTGGTTCTCGCCAAGAGTTCAGCCTGCCAATCATGCTGCTCTTCATTATTCATGCTATGAAAAAATTCAGCGGTATCTTTTGCACGCCTTAACTCTGCGACACAATTAAGCGTCAATACAGATGTGGAGAATTGATTTTCTGAGCCATACATCAAAACAACAGTTCGCTCAGGAAAATCAACTCTTGTGCCACTTACCCTGCAACCAACAGCGTTTGCAAGCTTTGTAAAATCTGCTGCTGCAGTTTCACGATTTCCTTTGGTTGTCAGCCAAACTTCCCACCAAAACTGTTCGTTTTTATTTTCAGGCAGTACATCCAAATCATCCGTCCAAAGCGCACGTAATTCAGCTGCACGTATTGCGCTAATTGTATCGATTAAATTTCTATGATCTCTTGGATTGTTATTTTTATCTTTTTTCTCTTCAAGATATTCGGTAATATATTTCTCAAAGTGATCCAGCTTACCTTCCGGTACATATACATTCGCAATAGTGCTATCACCATCTTTACGAACACTTAAGAGCTCTATGTGCTTTGCCTCGTTACCAAGGCTTTCAAATGCTAGCTCCACATCAAAGCCACCTTCAAACTGTATTTGCAAGCCTAAGCCACTTTCTAATCCGAGGCCTCTCTGAGTTTGAGATGCTTGCTCTAGGATAGGCTTTACAATTTCTAATTGAGCTAAAAGGGATGCACCATGCTGATTGCGTGGCTGCTCAGGCACAACAACCTTGCTACCACCACCAGAGCTGTGTGCGGTAAATTCTTTTGATTGGGACGTTTGTGATAAAACTAGATGAAGTCTTTTATCTTGGGATCGGTTTGCCATTATTATCAAGCTCATGATTATTTTTGTTTACGAGCTTACCACTAATCAGCCTTCTCTCTTCTAGCATGCTTAATAAGTCAACTTCTTCTACTGAAGTTTTATCGTGAATAATCGCGTCTTTTAACGACTCGTCAATTGCTTTTGAGATTTCTGCATAACTCATACCTATCGCTGCCGTGGCAACTTTCTTCCACGCTAGTCGTTTAGGCTTGAATGCTGCTAACCTTGATTTTAATATTGAAGTTACTTGCTCCTCATTCGGCAGTCCATATTGAATCATGTCATCAAAACGACGGAATAGAGCGTAATCAAGAGCTTCTGGGTGATTCGTAGCCGCGATAATTACACTATTAGAATTATCATGCTCAAGCATTTGCAAGAAGCTGTTCAAAACTCGTCTAATCTCACCAACATCGTTTGCTTGGCCACGTTGTGACCCAATAGCGTCAAACTCATCAAAGAAATATATTCCTCTTACATTTGATATAGCATCAAATATTTGGCGGAGTTTGGCAGCTGTTTCACCCATGAATTTAGTGATGAGTGAATCAAGTCGCACAGAAAATAACGGTACACCAAGCTCACCTGCAAGAGCTGAAGCAGTCATTGTTTTACCTGTACCTGGAGGGCCGACTAAAAGCAATTTGCGACGAGGCGATAATCCATGCTGTTTGATTTTTCCAAAAAATCTTTGCTCTTTTATGATCCGATTAAGGCTACCTTCTATAGACTGATCAAGGACCATATCACTCAGTCGTGATTGTGGGTATGAGACACTTAGTAAGTTTGCTAGCTCACCTTGAGGTTTATTTAATGGAGTTGGTTTACTGTTAAGCTCGCTTTTACTTGCTTTCAATTTGGCGGCATCTATTAAATCGCGTAATTCCAAAGCTAACTTACCATGACCACGCTTTGCTTCGTGTGCAGCAACTTGCATTGCTACAGAGTAAAAATGGCTGTCGTCACCACTTAAATGTGACTTCAATAATGCTTTCAGTTGTTCAGCACTTGCCATTTTCTTATTTCACAGTATCCAATAAGCAAATTATGACATCTTTTCTCACCGGATGTTGTTAATTCTTATTACATATTTCACCTTAAAAATATACTTCACTATATATCATTTGTGTTAATCTTGATTTTTGTACAATAATCAAGTTAGCATCATGTCACATGGCGGAAAACGTCCAGGCGCTGGACGTGAAAGCATCAATAGCTCCCTTGGCGAACCGACCTTTCTGGCCCGCATGCCGATTAGCATTAAGCCAAAGGTAGTAACCTTCTTAGATGAATTTAAGAGGCGCCGTGCTTTGTCTATTACACAACCTCAGTCAGTGTTAATCGCTGCTGCCATCCATCCTCCATTACTAGAGTTGCCTCTCTATATCGGTAAAGTATCCGCGGGCAGAACTACAGGGTTTGCATCTCCAGCACAAGATTACGAGCAAGAGCGTCTAGACCTTAACAAGAAAATGGTGACGAATGCGCCAGCGACTTTCTTTTACACAGTCGGTAAATCAGATGACTCGATGATTGACGATGGCATTATGCCTGGTGGTTTACTCGTCGTTGATCGCTCCATTACTGCCAAATCAGGCAAAAACGTGATTGCAATTGTAGACGGTGAGTATGTTGTAAAGCGTTTATACAAGCGCAATGATGTGATTGAGCTACGCTCAATGAATAAGGAAAGAAACTATCCGCCTATTCGTTACAAGGAAGGCCTAGAACTGCTGATTGAAGGTGTGGCGACCTATGCGGTCAACGCTCTCTAAAAAACAAGTCTACGCGCTTGCTGATGTGAACTCCATGTATGCCTCATGCGAGCAGGTATTCAACCCCAAGCTTAGAGGTAAGCCTATCGTTGTTTTATCCAACAATGACGGTTGCATTATTGCTCAGAGCAAAGAAGCTAAAGCCATCCTAGATATTTATATGTGCCGGCCATGGTTTGAGCTGGAAAAAGAAGCAGCAAAGCTAGGCGTGATTGCCATGAGCTCTAACTATGAGCTGTATGCAGATATGAGCAATCGCTTTATGGACACACTACGTCAGTTCTCTCCACGCGTGGAAGTGTATTCCATCGATGAGTCATTTCTAGATATGACAGGTATCAATAAAGACTTGAATGTATATGGCCAAACCATCAAGAATACTGTGAAGCAATGGACAGGATTACCCATCTGTGTGGGCTTTGGACATAGCAAGACCTTAGCTAAGCTTGCCAATCACTGTGCAAAGAAACAACTAATCTTTAATGGCGTATGTGACCTAACATCCATAACATCAATAACATAACGTAACGTAACATAACGTAACATAACGTAACATAACGTAACGTAACGTAACGTAAAATAACGAAATAGATACCCTAATCGAACAGCTGCCCGTTTCCAAAGTCTGGGGGGGTAGGCAGCCGTGTAGAAGAGAAGCTAAACAAACTAGGCATCCATAACGTATTCCGATTGAAACGTGCTGATCCGAAACGGATACGGAATGAATTTAATGTCGTGCTTGAGCGCACAGTAAGAGAGCTTAATGGCGAATCATTGCTACAGATAGAAGAGACATTTCTAGAGGCTAAACAAGTGATGAGTTCCAGATCTTTTGGAACGCGTGTTGATAAGCTCCAAGATTTAGAAGAAGCAATTAGCTATCATGCCAGTAACGCGTGCGAACACCTCAGAAGACAAAACCTATACGCGAATGCAATCACCGTGTTTATTCAGAACAGCCCGTTTGACCAAGCGCCATACTATGGACCTTCTTGCTCATTTGGCATGCCGTCACCCACAAACAACAGCATGCAAATTGCGAAAGCAGCGATTTGGGCTGTTCGTAAAATGTATCAAGAGAACATCTACTTCCAGAAAGCTGGTGTGTTGTTAACGGACTTGGTCCCAGCACAAGGTCAGCAATTAGATATCTTTGGTTTCAGTAAGCAAGACAATAGATCGCAGGTGTTGATGGAAACCATAGATAAGCCTAATAAGAAATACAACAAGCCTATAGTCAAATTAGCGTCCGAAGGTACCAAGAAGTCATGGGTAATGCGTAGAAACCTCAAAAGTCCTAACTACACGACGGACTGGAATGATTTACCGACAACAACCGCGTTAAAGTCTGGTAGCAACATGCTGTGCTACTAGCATCCTCGGCGCTCCCACTTGTCCTTTGCCTTAGCATCGGCCTTGGTTTGCCACTGCATATTGCTAGGGTGATCTGCTCCGCCACAGGCTAAAGGCCTAATGTGATCTATGATGTAGTTAGGACACGAGCCTTTGCTGCGACCGGTAGAGGGACATGGGTGTAATTGTTTGAATTGGTTTTTAGCTTTATAGCTACGCCTGTATTCTGCTTGGGCGGAAAATGAAGTTATAGTTAAGATTAATATCAAAAAATGCTTCATAACCATATAGCTTCAAAACTCCGTAGTGGTGTGTTTGACGGTTACTGTCTTTGCTATCTCTCGAGAAATAAAAAACATTGATTCTTGCGTGCATGTTCCACTACGAACCAGCGCACGTGAACGTTCTTGATACTCGCGCTTCGCGGCTTCAAGCTGCACATCTTTCACATATTCTGTGTCTTTAGTTTTCATAGGACAATCATATACTAAAAGGCTCAGCCCTATGCAAACAAGTCATTAACAAGTCGTTAGAAAAGCTATCAATTTTTCCCTGCAATAAGTCACTAACCTGCAGTTCTGTTAATTTAAAAACTTCGGCAGCATCAACTTGCCCCCAACCTCTTTCTTCTACGATGTCACGTAGCGCAATCATCAGATCAGCACGAATTTGTAGCTCGTTGGCCTCTTCTTTATTGTCTGCGACTGCATCAAAAGCATTATTAAATATAATTGAACTCATCGCTTTAATTGTGTATTTCCATTAAGGTTTGTCTGAAGTAACTATCATCATTTGTCTTGTGGAGTTGTTTTGAGCCATTGGCCAACTTTATCTTTTAGGCAGTATTGGCATAGATCTATAACAACATGAGTTCCATCACCAAAAATAGACTGATATCCACCAACAAAATCTATAGAGACAAACTCATGCGCCTCAAAATCATCAAATATTATTGACTCTCGACCGCAGCAATCGCAAATAAGCGCAGCTAAGGATTGCGCTGTTATTTCTTCAAACTTTTTTATTTTGGCCTCGCTTCTATTGTGTACATTTATAGTTGGTTTTGCATGCAATGTGTACAGAGTTGGAATTTACAATCCTTATCTGCAAAAACACACCTTGAAACAACCAATATAAATCAATAAGTTAAATTAAAAAATAATTTAACATCTAACTTTGTTTTCTATAAAAACACCAATGATCTACCATAAATGTACACAATTGATTTTTAGTCATTGCTGTGAGTGTTGATACTTACATGGGTTGCCGCAGTCTGACGCTCAATATGACTATTTAATGATCCTAAACGATCTGCAGCACTAGGTTTAGACTGTCCCTGCTTGCTCAATTGATCCACTAGCGCCTCTAATTGTTTTTCTAGTCCAGAGCCACTTGTCCCACTTTCCCCGCTAATACTTGCATTATTGGCGTTACCAAGTGGTGAAGACTGGCTATTTTCATTTGGTGCAGGTTCAGTATTTGTATAACGCATACCAGAGGGTGCAGAACCTAAACCCATATCCCTAGCTGAAGATGCAGCATTTGACCCTGGCGTATTATTCCTACTTGAAGCTGAAGGCGAGGCGTTAGACGATGATGGTGTTGTAGGATTTGTTCCACTAGATGATGGTTTAGCACCACCAACTGGCGGAAGCCCTTTATCTTTGGCCATTTGATGTAAATCTTGTATTGAGTGATTAGGTGATTTAGCTGGGCCTTTAGGTGCATCTCCTAACGAAAAACTACCATTTCCAGCGCTTCGTGCCGCACTGGAGCCACCAGTACCATTACCAGAGGCATTCGTAACACTAGCCGCCTGACTACGTAAGCCTTTAACCATATCGCTTACAGAAGAAGCTCCATTACCTGCGCTAGCAGCGGCAGCGCCCGCTGAAGCTTGTGCTGCCATGCCACCAGCAACCCCAGCTGCTACGGAGGATGCTATATCCGCAGTTCCCATTGAAGTACCTCCACTAGCCAGTCCTGATGCGATTGAGTCACTTTTATAGAGAAGCACTGCCAGCAATAGGTATGCAGCAATCCCACCCAGCAGGGTATCTACTACTTTACTAACTCCATCTGCTGTTATATTTGCAACAGATATTTCATCGATTCTTGTCATCACTACGCTCTCTACTTGTGTGAACGCAGTCAATATGATTGAAGTTAAAATTATTCGATACGCCAGAGAAATTAACGATTTTAATGGTGCTATCCCTTGGTCTTTTAATGCATTCAAACCTAGCATCGAGAAACTGAGAGGAGACAGCATTACGACTAGCGCTAGCTCCAATTGGATCATCAGAATTTTGATGGCAAAAAATATTCCAACTCCTGCGACAATCATTAATATGTATAAAATCAACTGCCCTGTTGTGGCAGAAAAAAACCCAGCCCCTGCCGCTAAGGCAGCCAGCATTGTAGATAAATAAGTTGTATTTTTAATAATGGTAGATGGGTCAGGCATTCCATTACCCACCAACCCAAAAAACTGGTTGCCTACATTGCTAATAAAACTTGGTCCGTTTTGCATAATAAAGAAACAGATGCCAAACCAAAAGATACTGGCCATGAATTTTGGCCAAATACTATCAATGTCCCCGCCAGTGGTAAGCACTTTTACATTTGTTAAAACGAATTGTAAAAGCATAAAAACGGACAGCCATTTCCATGCGTTTTCTTGCAGTGTGGCACCAGCTGGTGCCATCGCACTTAAAATTACTCCAACGGCCGAGCTTTGATCAAACGGCTCAGCTGCTACTGCTGTTAAGCAAAATAAAGATAAGATTAAAAAAATAATTAGAGGGCTATTCTTTTTCATTTTCACCACCATCTGCTGGTTTGAAATTGATGATTTTTGCTTTCTTAACCTCTTGTTTTTGTTTTGGTGGCATTTTAGCGATTTGTTGCTGTATTACAGCAACCTCATCTTCACTCATTTTGTTAGATGGTTTGTTATCACAGCCACTCAGGATGATTAGAGACAAAATAGTTATTAATGTAGTAGTTTTCATTATTTTTTATGCCTTATTGATTTAGCTTGAAATTGATAATTTTTGCATTTTTGACTTCTTGCTTCTGTTTTGGAGGAGGTTTAGCAATAGCTATTTCCTGATCTGTTTTATCTTGAGCTTTAGCATTCTGACTGGCCATAAAAGTGCTAGTGGCCAGATTTTGACTTGAAAGCAATTGCTCCAATTTACGAGTGTGCTGGATTTGCTCAACATTAATCTCACTAAGAGTCTGAATAGCCGCCACTGTGCCCTGTGAGCTTTGAGACTTATTCCACAACGCATTTAATGCCGCAGTATCACTAGTATAAGAGTCACGCTGCAAGCCAGCCGCACGCATTGCTGAACCAAGAGTGTCTTGGCTATTAGTTGTCCAACTTCTAAATCGATCTGCAAAGTCACCAGCTAATGGCGAGTTATATGTTTTGGAGAAATTAGCATCCACTTCAGCATAAGTATTACCGATAGAATTCCCCGCAGACATAATTTCACCAATACCTTTTGTTAGTTTGTTCAAATCATCCGGCATGATGGCTGATGGGTTTAACATCATGTTTTGCAGCTGCGCCTGATATTGCTGTAACTGGGTACTATAAGCAGCAGCTTGCTTAGCATAGCTCGCTACCAACTGGATCTTATTCATGATCTGCGTACTCTCAGTGGCGCAATGGCCACAAGTGGCTGCATATGAAGAATTAGCGGTCAGCAGGCTGATTATCAATACAGATGCAATGCGTTTTGTATTTTTCATTCCTATACTCCTGCCAATAGGAACACAGGTGCCATCAGCAAAATAGTTATCATTTTCCAAAAGTGTTTATTTTGAAAAGGTAGTTTTTTATCCAGTTGGTGTGCAGCAAAGACGACAATTACAGCCACAATTGATAAAGTTAGTGTCATTTCCACACCGGAAAACTTGCTGATAAATTTGCTAGCAAAGTAATATGCCAACATGAAGGCTACTCCAATAACTTTTTCAATCTCCGATGCTTGGTTATTAGGGACAGCTCTATTTTTACCACTTATAGCGCCCATTGTTTCCATCAAGTTTTTAAACATTGTTTTTCAACTTTCTTTTTTTGTTAATTGAATCTCGGCCCTTGGTCACACTTTTAACTTTCATAGTATTTTTAGGAGGTGGTAACAATGCCAATCTTTGATGCTCTGGCAGTGAGTACTCTGCTGCAGGTAGTGTTAAAATTTGAGAAGTCATGATATTTTTCCAATACAAAAATGTTTTGATTAGGTGCCGAAAATTATTGACGTAATTTTTGGTACCGCTTGCTTACCAGCCTGTCAATTTGCACAACAGAAAACCGGCAACGAAAGAAATAAAAAATGTAAAAACAATTAAAATTAAAAATGTGTTCTCTTTTAATTCTTCTAGTTTTTCCAATAAACTTTTTTCTTTGGTTACTACTCGCTCTTTTTCAACAATCTGGGAGCTTGAAGTAGAAAGGTTTGATAATCCATTTTTTTTGTTAATCCTTTCAATTGCCCTTTCCAATCCCTTGTATGCAGCCACCTCAATTGAGTATGGGATGCTTCTTAATGCGCTATCTATAAAACTCTCGTTTTGCGCTAGCAATACCAAAATTGGATCTTTTCGATCGATCCTCACCCCAGTGTTATTGAAAATTTCAGAAATTATTTTTTCAGCATCCATTTTTATTCCCAATTAATTTTTTGTAGTTGAGAAAAAACATCATGGACTATTTTCTGGATTCTGTTTTTGGATAGGAAACTAAAGTCTTTAGATTCCTGCACTTCAGACAGGGTCAAGTGACTTTCTGTCATTTGTTTCATATCACCTTGAAAGGTGTCGCTTTGACGTTCAATAATTTTCACCACACCGGCAATTTTCCCTGCTTTCAATGCCTCCTTGAATAACTTAGTTTCAGTTATTTGTGCACCTTCATCGTATCGAACTTTTCCCCAGAATTCGTTTTCCCAGACGACAATTTTTGCATTACCATCAATTTTACTAACTAGCTCAGCAAAGCCGTTAAAAGTGTCTTGCTTCGCTTGTCCACCAGTCAAAATAGTATGCACAAATACTTTTTTCCCAGCCTCTGACATTATTTTAAAAATTTCATTTTCGTGAAGATAGCGAGTTAGCGGGAGGAAAGTTGACGCGCCATTGTCCACAACAGTATCTTTATCTGTGCTCAGAATTGCTTCCATCAGCGGGTCAAATTTACGTTGCACCACATTACCATTCTCTGAAATTTCAACTTGCGCAACATCAAGCGCTCTGTACTGAGTGAAAGTTGCATTGACCGGATCAGTGTCAGCACACAGAACTTCATTTCCGTTTTGTTTAAGATATTGTGCAAGTAATGCGCTAGTTAGTGACTTACCAACCCCACCCTTACCCTGCAATGTAATATTTAAAATGTTCATTTATTTTTTTTAACCTTTATCTATTTCAATATTGTGGTTTGGAATCGGGTTGAAATCCCCATCCTTTTTTTTCCCAGACAGTTTGTGAAAAGGGTTTTCTGACATCCCTGGTTCCTCATTTATTTTTTCGTTATCCATCACTCCCTTTTTTTCTGTATTAGCTTCCGGCTGATCCAAGCTATTTTCAATTGATACATCCTTCAGCTCAGTTTTAATTAAAGTAGCGTTTTCCTTGCGGTTTGAGGCATCCCTAGCTCGCTCATTTTTGATCCGGTGTCGCACGTTCACAAAGGTAGCTAAATCGAACACAAGTCCACGATCTGCCAAAACTTCAACAATGGCTTTTAGGCTTAGGCCTGATGCCTTGGCTGCTTCAACATCATCAAATATCTCGCGGAGTCGGGCCGTTTTATTTCTAGAGTTGCCTTGGGCTGCTTTTTTTAGCCCATCAACCAATTCTTTCTTTGAGCTGTAATCTCTTTCCATTTTTTAATTCATCTAGTCAATGTTTGAGTGGTTACATTCTGCTCATACTTGGATATATAGTCAATAACGAGAATTTTGTAACTTATTGATTATTAACACTTAATTAACACTTTAAACTGTTAATAGTTAACACTTAACATATTTAAATTGAAATCATTTTTTTGTAACTTATTGATTTATTTGTATTTAAATATTTTTATAAATTTATAGAAAAATATTTAAATAATTTGTTGTTTTTTTTCTATAGCAGACCCTATTAATTGTTTTGATAATTCAAAAATATTTAAATAATTTGTTGTTTTTTTTGCTATAGCAGACCCAATTAATTGTTTTGATAATTATTAGATAAGCATTTTTTAAAGTTCTGATAATTGTTATTAATCATATAGTTAAATATTGTTATGTCGTATCAGAAAGGGCAGGATGTATGACGGTATAACCGTCATAAAATACACTCAACGGGCTACGCCCTTATTCGTGATATTTGTCCTGCCGCTGCACGGGGCTTTGCCCTTCGGGATAATTGCTAATTGATTAAGGTGGAATGTTTGGCTGTCGCAAAAAAATCAGAAAAAAGAGTAAAAACTAAGCTTATTGGTGTACGTGCCACACCTGCTGAATACGATCAATTTAAAGCTGTCGCTGATTCATTTGGAGTCAGTGTAGGTGAGCTTTGTCGTAGCGCTAGCTTTAACCTGGTACTTAAATCTAAAACTGATCAAGAGGCCATTGGAAACTTGGCCGCTTGTCGTGCAGACTTGGGCAGGCTTGGCGGATTATTAAAAGGTTGGCTTGCCGATGCCTTCCCTAATGCACCAGCGCCTGATCGGCAGCGAATTATTGAGCTGCTAAATGAGATCAATACAGCAAAATCCCTCATGGTGGATTCTGCTCAGAAGCTCATGCTTAAAGATAAGCCGTGATCCAGAAAGAGCCAACCTCTAGGAAAGACCGTAAATCTTCAGCTAAAGATTCATTACGCTATGGTGAAGGCATCTGTGTGGATCGTGAGACTGGTGAAATCATTGAGAAGTCCTTACGCACACGCTTGGGTGGTTTTGGATTGGTTGAAAACGGTGTTTACCAAAACTTCCCCCGCGATGAAATGTTGCAAATCATTGACTTGGCAGCAGCAGAAATGCAGGCGAATTGTGACCTGAATACGCGCGTTGGATCTGATCATAAAATCATGCATCGCATCTTTTCTTGGGATCAGTACCAACCGACTGAAGCAGTATTGAGAGACACTGAGGACTCTGCCCTCGCCGCCCTTAAGTTAGATCACAATCATTTTGCAAGCTTTCTGCACAATGATAATGGCCACTGGCATTTGCATTTGTTCGCAAGTCGCATTGATAAGGTAAAACATAGTGGTAATTCATTATGGATGTCACACCAGAAACTAGATAAAGTTTGCCGTGAGGTAGAACTCCGACACGGACTTGAACGTGACGCTGGCATGCATGACGTAGATGAGCATGGCAACATTATTGCAATACCCTTTTCTGAGTTGAGAGAGCGCCGGTTAGATAAACAAAAAAACCAATCAAATACCATCAGCGATAAAGCAAAAGCGATTGAGATCTACTCAGGAGAGAAGTCATTTCAGACTTGGGCAAACGAAATCAGAATTGGTGATCGCCTTAAGCATGCTAAATCTTGGCAAGAGCTACACGCTACAGCAGCTGCTTATGGGGTAGAAGTGAAAGCCAAAGGTGCAGGCTTCACCCTATCTCCTATTGGGCAAAAAGGCGGGATACAACTCTCTAAACTAGGCGTTAAGAACCTAACGGCCAAGCTGGGTGTATTTGAGGTTGCAACACCAAATTCAAACGCTATCGTGCCAGTCACCCAATATCAGCCAGCGCCATCCAAACCGGCCAATACGCTTTATGAAAAATTTAGAGCAGAAAAAGCCAATCATAAGCTAGTAAAGACCAGCGCCATTAATGCGTTTAATGATCAGATCAAAACTATCAGAAATGACCTTAAACAAACACATAAAAAAGAATTAACTCTAATTAAATCCAAAACCAAGAGCGCTAACAGGCATGCAGCAATCTCTCTGGCCAAAATGGAACATGTTGTTGCCATGACCAATTTAATGGAAGCGCAGCGTGAAGAAAGATCCAGTCTATATCAGCAGCTATCCAGCGAATCACCAGGTAGGACATTTCGTGAGTTTGTGGTTAAGCAAGCTGAAGCTGGAAGTGATGAAGCATTAACCTTGGCTCGCAAATATGCCGCTGACAAATCAACAAAAACACTCGCGGAACGTGAAGAGACTAGTTTACTCATTGTTGCAAACGTTTCTGGCAATGCTTATAAGGTTGCCCCTCGCCTGCCTATCAAGCATCACGTGACCTGGCTAGGCAGTGTTGTTTATGACTTAGGAAATGGTCACACCATTACCGACAAAGCCTCACCCAACAAAATCCTTCTCAACAACTTAGCAGCCAATGATCCTGCATCAATCGAAACCTCTTTGCGCTTCGCTGCTAAAAAATTCGGCGGAACGCTCACGCTAACAGGTTCTCGTGAATTCCAAAGGCTGGCAGTAGAAACATCAGTTAACAAAGGGTTGGGAGTTAAATTTATCGACCCTGATTTAGAGAAATATCGCATCACTTTAATTGAACAACAAAAGGAGCAACATAATGCACGTACTGTTAGAAACGAAAGTAGAAGCATCCCGCCAGCCCACCGCAGAGATCGCCTGCGTCAATTGTCCGAACTCAATGTGGCAAGAAGCGAAAACATCGAAACAATCGACGCAAACCAATCTACAGTGCTATTGCCGGAAGATGTTCGTGATCACGTGGGGCGGCAAGGAGACCATGCTGATCACAGCATGCGACGGAACGGAAGTGGAGGAAGAGGAGTTGAATCTACAAGCCAACCAAGACACGAAGTTAAAGACAGCACCGAGCTTTACACCAATAGAATAGATCTAGCACCCAGCGCACCTATTCCTGAAGAGTCAACTGCATCTAATGAAGTATTTGATAAGGTAGCCCTTGGTGCAGTGACGCGTGAGAGTTGTATGAGTGCCAAGATATTAGCAATAAAAGACACTAGTGTGGTTGTGAGTTTGGGGCGTGGCAATAAAGCAATTATTCATGACGTAACTAATGCTAAGGACTTTACAGTTGAGCAAATAGTCACCATCATTAACAAACAAGCAAAACTTGACCACCCAATAGAAAAAGATGAGATCTCACGATAGATAGTGATTAAAGCGAATGCCTAATGTTGATATTTTTTGATACTGAATTTACAGAGTTGGGATTAGATGCTCGTTTGATTTCAATTGGTCTTGTTTCAGAAAGCGGCCAGTGTGAGTTTTATGCAGAACTTGAAGACACATATCAATTAGCTGATTGTAGTGATTTTGTGCGTGAGTCTGTACTGCCGCACCTTCAAGGCGGAAGCGCTCGAATGTTCTTACAAGTGCTGATCCTTGAACTTGCCAATTGGTTAGAAAGGTTTGATGAACCAGTACAGTTGGCTACAGACTCACTCCACTGGGATTGGCCATGGATACAAAAGATTTTTAGCAATCCTGATTTATGGCCGACAAATCTAGCAGCCAAGCCGCTAATCATTGGGCAAAACCCAGAGTTAGAGTTGGCAATAGAAACGGCTTTATCAGGTGGATTACGCCGCCATCATGCGTTGGATGATGCCAAGGCTAATCGTTTAGGCTGGTTAGCTTTAGAAAGTAAATAGTACTGTTACCCTGCGACCTTTAGAACAAAGTAACTTTCAAACACCGTCTTTATTGTCCACTTTGTGGGCAACTCTGTCGTTAATTTTGGGTTATAAGATTTAAGCAATCGCCTCCCAGCGTTCATTTGAAGACAACTATATCTTTTAACAAGAATCAGTGCTAAATTTTTCTATATGACTAAATCAATAATTGAAAAAGCTCAGGATGCCGCTAAGAAACTTGAAGAATTGACTTTTGAAGAACGTGATCGCATCAGTCAAGATAATGTTAATCGCACACTAGATGAGCATGCAAGGTTCAAAGAGTCCTTCAAAACTGGTGATTGCTACTTATGCAATCACCCGATTACATCTTTTAGCAAAAAAAGACCTTGTTTGCATTGGTTCTTGAGACCAAAAGGCTTTAACAAAAAAGACATTAAATCGGTTGCTGAACGTTACGGTTTCTTTCAAATTCAAACATATCTACGTTGGGTGGCTAACACCAATGGGATTGCAAAACATATAAATGACTATGAAGAAGAAAGCTCGAAGACAAAAATTATCGAGTTAACGATACGTCATCAGAGAATAGAATGGAGCTTTTCTTGTGGAGAGTCAGACTATCAAGGGCATCAAACTTCTCAGCATTCCAAACATCCACATTATCATCTTCAAATGTTTGTTGATCATAGGCCACTGATCAGTTTTAATGATTTCCATCTTCCACTCCATGATGACGATATAGTGAGCATTGAACTCAAACGCAAATTACCGAATATAGTTAAACATAAGTTTCCTGGTGGTGAAGGTATGTCAGAAGTTTTGAATGAACAAACTATTGAAACATTGATTACTAACGGTCTAGCGGCTGATACCGAAGATGATGCTGACCTACATCTAGATACATTAATAATGGCTGATGAAGGCACAACAATTAGTGGCGACGATATATACAAAATTATTCAAGAAGCAAAAGCTAAAAAAGTTACGATTGCGAGCCTAATGCATAAGCTTCCAATTAAAAATGCATCAACACAGGTATATGTCACTCCAGGTCCTGGTGTCGTTGAGCAAGCCCATCGTACTGGTAGAAATAAAAAAGACAATTAAATATGGCCAGAGATAACTTTAATACCGCCACCATCTTAAAACTGCAAAAACGTGTAAATAGCCGATGTTCTAAGCCTACATGCCGCGTACCTACACATGCACCGCAAAAAGGTAGTGATGGGGCAATTACTATTGGCGTTGCTGCTCATATATGTGCCGCGTCTCCAGGAGGGCCTAGATATGACAATGAGATGGCAACGCAGGATAGAAAATCAGTCGCAAATGGAATTTGGCTTTGTTCAAACTGCTCAGCTGAAATAGATAGAAATCCGAATGACTTTAGTGTCGCATTGCTTAGGGAATGGAAAGCACAAGCTGAGCTTAAAGCTACTCAAGAATTAGGTAATAAACTTCCAGATGCAAATGATGCTCAAGAACTACTGATTTCTGCATTTTCTAGAAATCAAAAAAGGTTTATTCCAAACGCAATTCATACTATGCACAATGCATCTACAAGTTCATTAGAAAGTCTAGACCCTCGTTTTAAGGTTATTTCTCAATATATAAATGGGGCTACGCATTTCGAAATTCACGCACGTGAAAAAACTAATATTCAAATGCATATTAAAGCTGATGAGTCAGTAAATTTTGAAGATCAATTACAAAAACTTCAAAGCCAAGGAAAAGATTTTGAAATTGCTTGTAGCGCTGTTTCATTTACAGGCTCCAAATTATTTGAAGAAATTTTATCAAACCAGCCCGCTGGAGTATTCAAATTAAAAGCTCCTAAAAAACTTGCAACCGTAAGACTGGCACTTAAGTCAGCTATCGATAACAGCGTTGAATATTTTGAAGATATACAAGGCGAACTATCAATTGGATCAAGTGAAATGTCATTTGCGGGATATGCTTGCAAGAAGATATTCAAGTTAGAAATGCCTCTAAATCTTAACAAAAAAACTAGTGTAACTATGTCAATTGATTTAGAAAGTTGGCAAGGTATTGATGTAAGGGTTTTACCTTATTTAGATAGGCTGTTTTCATTTTTTGATAAGTTAGTAACAGGTAGTGTATTAATTGCAACTCTACAGATTGATGGAAACGACATATACACAAGCAATACTGCTGATCTAAGTAAAATAGATTTTATTAAGATGTTGGCATCATTTCTTAAATACACGAAGTCCGCAAAAACAATTGCAACCTTTATAAATCAACCAGTATTATTTATTAGCGATGTTAGTTACTCAATTGATGAGTATTTGAACATTTTAGAAATAGCTAGAACCATCAAAGGTGAGTCGATTTTTTATGAAAAAGATTTCAACTCATATCCAAGCTGTCAGTTAACCATTGATGAGAATTTTTCAGCCTTGCAAAAGTGTACCACCCCTGCAGAATTTAAAATGATTGGAAGTGATAGCTCAAAAGTAAATTTATTTAATCAAGAAGGACTGTTACCGCCGCTTTGCCATACATTTGAAAATGTAACATTAAAGCTAAAGCCCATTAAAAAGAAAATGAGTCCAGGAGATCAAGTGAAACTAATTCTAATTCCAACAGTTTCTTCCCGCATGATCAAATATTATTTACAAAATTAAATGCTCGTAAAAATTATTCTGTAGTTAATTGGATAAATGTTTTTATGTCAAAGTGCGCATTCCATCCTAAAAACGCCACGCGACTGAATTAATGTAGAAGAACTGTTAAATTTAATTGAAAAAACTACAGATTATTATTTACCTCAAAACTCTGTAGTCCTGTGGGTGACGACTATTTTTCTAGCAATTTTTGGAGAAATGAAAAACATCGACTCTTGCGTGCGGGCACCACTACGAACTAATGCGCGTGAGCACTCTTGATGCTCACGCTTAGCGGCTTCAAGTTGCTCATCTTTCACATACTCCATGTATTCTTTGTCTTTAGTTTTCATAACCTAATCATATACTATCTCATAGCTTGTGGGGTAAGTGCTCGAGAAGCTCATTGTGATGTAAGTAGGGCGAAAACTAGTATAGCTTGAACTCCTGGTTAAAGAATGGTTAAAAGAACGGTTAGCACTTAAAAAAACAGTCTAAAATTTATTAATGATCAATATGTTACAAAATACCACCATAGGTCATATGTCACGATTTCATAGGTCATATTTCGCGGTTTTATAGGTCATATGTCACGTAGTTTTTGTGAAAATCATGTTTCACAAGAAAAATCATAGGTCATATGTCACGAAATTTCATATGTTTTCAGTAAAAAATAGGGGTGGACGTACTTCATTACCTTTCCTCACTATTTCTCACTATTATTTTTAATTAAGTCGTGACATATGACCTATGTTTTACAAAAACGGTGTAGGTCATATGTCACAGTTCATAGGTCATGTGTCACGAAAAGCGGGATTAATTGTGGATAACTATCACAAAAATTTGATCACTAGAGACCTCAGCAGTAGCAACAATTCTAGCATCGACCAATTCTTTGCAAGCCTTTCCTACGGTTTGCCTCCAACTTGTAAGACTAGTATCCTTTGAATCACACATCCCCCTAAATCTCTCAAGTGTAAGAGGATACGGATGCTTGTGACTCTCGATATGGTCAGCCAAGCGGCGAGCAACTGGCGACAGGTCTCGGTAAGATTCCCATGAATGACTTGTAAAGGTGTTGCCAGCAAACAATATAATTAGTTTTGGGTCAATGAAAACGCGATAGTGCGTTGGCTTACCTTCTGCGTCGTTCACCACGGTGTAATTCTGAATTAATGAAATTGCACCACTCTTACCATATGCCTTTGAACTTAAGGCCAAAATCTCATTTGCTTTAAGCCGCGATATACACTCTCTAGCCTTGTCGTAATAATGGCCATTTTTACACCAATTTACATCACGAACTAAGTCCTTAATGGAAAACTCAAAAGGTTCGCCAAATGGCACATTTCTCCCGTAATAGAGAATTTGCAACCAAATAATTTCATCATCTGCGGCTCGCAGCTCGATACCAGTGTAAATAATTGTCACCGTTTCATTATAGTGAAACAACTTTTCGTGCATAAACATTCTTCGTGGTTCACTCTTATTTCTAACCGTGAAGAGGGAGGAGCGACAATAATCATTTGGGATATGCCGCAAGTCTGTGCGTTGTCCGATTGTTTCAGGGAAGATCAAATCAAGTTGAAATGGCTTAGTTATGCTAATACCCTTCCTTTGTAAATACGTCCGTCGTTGAAATTTTTCTACATCAATTCCTTCAGGTTGAGACGACTTCATAACGCTCTCCCCTGCTCTTTGAGTCTTTGAGCCTTTGTACGTGCACCACGCTTTATCACTTCATGTTCAGGTTTCGCCTGTGGCGAACCACGTCTTGAGTCAACGAAGTCTGCCAAGTCAGAGATATGAATAAATCGCCTCGATTCAATCATCACTGTTGGAATGGGAAACGTACCGTTGGACAATCGATTGCGGGCAGTTTGAGCTGGGATTCCAACAGACTCAGAGGCTGATACAAATGGAATTAAAATTTGGCCATCAAATCGAGCCAATAATATTTGAATGGTTGAACTGATTGTTTGCATTTTGTTCTCCAACCAGAGAACAAACGAATCACAATTGATGTGAACATGACGCCGTCCTCCGGTACTTACCGAAAAACGAGAATGCCCGTGTGCTGAATTTTTAATTCTACTGACAATGCCTCACGTTCCCGCAATTAGCTCGGGGTCCCTACGCTTCAGGGGTGCGTGACTAATTACTTACCGCTACTCATTCCAGACCACAACGTATATTGATTTATAACGGCCACCCCACAAATCTTCTCGGAAAATTTGCCGATATGGACGAGATCCACTACACCAACGTAGCACCTGAAAAAACAGGCTCTCTATTACCTTGACTTGGCCTAGGATTAAATCGAAAAAAAGTAACCCGATAGAGTGGTTTAAATAATATACCAGTACATACTTCAGAAAGCAATTAGGGACTATGGAAAATTCTGGAAAATTTTATTGAAAAATCTTGGTATCAATGAGGATGCCGTGGGATACCGCGACATCCTAACTCATTGATTTTATTTGGTGCGAAAGGAGAGACTCGAACTCTCACGCCTTACGGCGCTGGAACCTAAATCCAGTGCGTCTACCAATTCCGCCACTCTCGCAGGTAGTTTACGACTTAACAAAACAGCCGTCGTTCAACAAGGTCGCTATTGTAGCGAACTTATGTCATTCCGAAAAGAGAAAATCACAAAAATATGATGTTTTATTTTTAGACTGTTACTTTTAATATTGAATAACTAGCAGAGCAAGCGATGATTGTGCGAAAATGTGCTTAGCACTATACTCATTCTATCAATAAAAGTTAATCAATATGCCAAACACAATCAATCAAAACGAAATCAACATGCTACGTACTGAGCTAGAACTCTTGATGCGCGAGCGACAAGCTTTATTAAAGATTGCTGGCGTTGCGGCTGGGCTTATTGCTGAAATGGATAGCCATAACTTGCCTATTTCTACGGTTGAAGCAGCAGACATTCTGGCGACATCTATAAATAGTTTAAGTGAAGAAACGCTACAAGATGCATTGGATGCAGTACATGCAGAAATTGTAAGTTAGATTTAAAGCTCGACTAACTCAATTAGCGCATGCCATTTATATTTAGCAAAGTTAGATTTCATAGTCTACATACAAACCTGTGGTTTGTATGTTTACCGTTAACATTGTCTTCATGTGGGTTTATAGACTACATCGCTAAGCCAATTGACCAGCAAGCAGTTATTCAAAAGTTTGAGAATAACCGTCCGGACAGCGATGAGTTTAAGCAATATTTAGCTTATAACAATTATCACCCCGATTTTTTTCCAATTACGCATTGGGGCCTAGATGAGCTTACTTATTGTTCACTATATTTTCACCCCAGTTTAGATGTAGCAAGGGCGCAATGGCGCTTAGCTCAAACTTCACAATCAAGTGCAGGCGCAAGACCCTTGCCAAGTGTGAGCGGAAACTATGGTAAAGGAAACAATGCGAACGAAGATATCAGTCCGTATACTTATAGCTTGAGCATTGATATACCAATTGAAACTGCGAACAAACGCAACATTCGCATTGAAAATGCAGAGCACTTATCTGAATCGGCTAAATTGCAAATCGCACAAACGGCCTGGAATTTGCGTACGCAGGTAGCAACTACCTATTATGAGCTGTTACATAATCAAGCTCAACTGAACGTTTTTGCAAAAGAACTAGCTTATCGGCAAGAAATTGTCGATCTGTATCAAAAGCGTCACGACTTAGGGCTTGCTTCTAAAATAGAATTAAGCCATTCAAAACTTTTACTCCAAGTGACAAAAGCAGAGTTAAATACGCAACAACAAAATAAAGTTATGTTGACAACAAAACTCGCAAATAACTTAGGATTACCATTAAGTTATGTAACCCAAATGACACTTGCTGATAGCCCTTCTATCGATGCCGTCATGAGAATAGCACAGAAAAATTTAGCGACAGATGTTCAATCAAAAGCTTTATTGAATCGTTTAGACCTAAGAATTGCACTTGAGCGATATGCAATGGCAGAAAGCAAACTGAAATTAGAAATTGCAAAACAATATCCTAATATTACGATTAGCCCTTCCTATACTTATGAGTTTGGAAATAAGGTATGGTCACTAGGTCTGTCTAGCTTGATGACGATTATTAATAAAAATAAATTTGCAATCGCTGAAGCTAATCAACTTCGTGAGGTAGAGGCTGCACAGTTTGAGTCATTACAAAGTAGCGTCATTAACGAGGCACATTCTGCACGCGCTAAGTTGATGCAAACGCAACAATCACTGGCTGACAATAAAAGGCTGTATGCATTACAACAAGAGAATACCAATCGCATGCAAAACCTTTTTAGTGCTGGTGAAATCGATAGGTTGGAGTTAACGATGGCCAGACTTGAAGAGTTGTCGTCAGAAAAAAACTTAGTGAATGCTAGCTTTCAGATGCATTCTGCGATTAGTAATCTCGAAAACACCTTACAACAACCACTCAATGAACAAGGCATTCAATCTAGTACATTGAATGCAGCAAACACCGATTGACTGGTTCTGATATTAAATTTGGCTGTACGATGGAGACATACTGAATGAATCGAAAACTTGCCATAATTATTGGCTTGCAAGCTTTTTTAATCGTCGTATTGTTTTGGCTTCTAGCCTTTTATGGTAAAGATGAGTTTGAAGCAATGTCAGAGCAATCTGAAGAGGAAATTGAAACAATTAACCGTGTTGCTAACAAAGATGGTGCAACCATCATTAGCATCAGCCCTGCAGCACAAAAACAAAGTGATATATTGACATCACCGCTCAAAGCGAGCTCTCATCAAGCAAGTATCAGTACTTACGGTAATGTTGTGAGTATCGACAGCCTGATTGAATTACGTAATCGTTACTTGGCAGTGAAATCTGAAATTGATGTCTTAAAAGCGACGCTCAGCCATGATAAGAGTGAATTTGAACGTCTTAAAGCTTTGAATCAGGATAACAAAAATGTATCTGACAAAGCACTTGCTGGCGCAGCAGCCAATACCAAATCTGACGAGACAAAAATCACAGCGGCAGAATCTAATGCTAAAAACATTTCAGATAGCATTCGTCAATTATGGGGGGACACCTTAGCACAGCATGCGATCAACCCAAAAACAAGTAATTTATTGCAAGCGCTGATTTCAAATAAAAGGGTATTAATTCAAACAACCCTACCCTTTGATGCAGCTGAACCAAAACAAAATAGCAGTATTATGATCGCACCTACAGCTGCGCCATCACATACCATGAGTGCCCAGTATGTTTCACCAGCACCTCTCACCAATTCGACTATTCAAGGAAAAACTTATTTTTATCACGCTGTTACCAATGAGTTACGTGCTGGTATGCAAATCAACGCGACGACTGCGACATCAAGTAAAAAGAGTAACGGTGTAATTGTGCCTAATAATGCAATCATCTGGTATGCCGGAAAACCTTGGGTATACCAGAAAACAGGGGCTGATCAATTTAACCGCAAACCTATCCATACCAACATAGAAGTAGATGATGGCTGGTTCTATCAGGGCCATCTCAAAGCCAACGATGAGGTTGTCATCAGTGGTGCTCAATTACTCCTATCAGAAGAGTTTAAATCACAAATCATGAACGAGAATGATGATTAAGCTAAGATACTAACATTAGCTCAAATAAAAAATAATACAGCCACTTAGCAATGGCACTGATTACAAGGGATTAGCAATGTGCGCAACAAGCTCAGTTCAGAGCCATCATCATTTATATTGCTTCCAAGCAAGGCATGAGACTTTAGCATTATGATGCAAGCCCTAGTTCGCTTCTCAATCCGTTTTAGCGGGGTAATTATTGGTTTAGCCACGCTGATTATCGTGTATGGGTTGTTCAGCCTCACACGCAGCAATCTTGATGTATTTCCTGAGTTTGCACCTACGCAGATTGTGATTCAGACTGAGTCCCCAGGTTTGTCTGCAGAGCTAGTTGAGAGTTTGGTCACGCAACCTATTGAAAACAGCGTAGCAGGGACTGTCGGGATTGAAAGCATGCGTTCTCAATCCATCCCGGGCTTGTCCATCGTCACTATTATCTTTGATGAAACCACTGATATTTATCGCAATCGTCAAGTCATTGCAGAGCGGATTTCAACCTTAAATAACAAACTACCTCAAGGCATTACGCCTAACATCACTCCTCTGACCTCATCAGCCAGCACAGTACTTGGCTTTGGACTCACATCAAAAACACGCAACCTGACAGAAATTCGCACGATGGTGGACTGGACAATAGTGCCCCATTTACTAGCGATTCCTGGCGTAGCTGATGTGAATGTATTTGGTGGCAAAGTTAGACAGCTACAAGTACAAGTTGACCCTGAAAAAATGATTCGCTACGGCATCTCATTATTACAAGTAGAAGATGCTGTTAGAAAAGCAACTGGCGTGCGTGGCAGTGGTTATATTGAGAATAAAAACCAGCGGATTGTCATTAATACTGAAGGACAATCGACGACACCAGAAAAACTTGCACTTGTAACCTTGCTCTACAAAAATGGGCAAACCATCAGGCTTGGTGATATTGGTAAGGTGGTGGATGGCGCAGCGCCATCCATAAGCGCGGCGGCCATTAATGAAGAAACTGGTGTATACCTTTCAGTTCAAGGTCAGCTGGGCGCGAATACGCATGGGGTTACACGAGACATTGAACGTGCGCTAAAGGAACTTGAACCCAACTTAGTCGCCGAACACATTACGCTACACAAAGGGTTATTCAGACCAGCTAACTTTATTGAAGTAGCAGTAGATGGTGTACGCACCGACATTTTAATTGGCTCAGTATTGGTGATTACCATACTGTTTTTATTCTTATTTAATGTACGCACTGCATTTATCTCAGCAACGGCAATTCCATTGTCACTATTAACGGCAATTGTTGTCATGAGCTATTTTAATATCGGCTTAAACATTATGGTCTTAGGCGGCCTCGCGATTGCACTTGGCGAAGTAGTAGATGATGCAATTATTGACACTGAAAATATTTTTAGACGACTACGTGAGAATCGCCTACTTGACCATCCCTTACCCACTTATCAAGTTGTATTCAATGCATCGATGGAAGTTCGCAACTCTGTGGTCTATGCAACCTTTATTGTCGCATTAGTTTTTTTACCATTACTCACATTAGGCGGGGTCGCTGGGAAACTGTTCGCTCCCCTTGGTGTCGCTTATATTGCAGCAATCATGGCATCTCTTTTTGTAGCACTGACGCTCACACCTGCTTTATGCTACATGATGTTAGGCAATGCCTCGCTAGATGACAAAGATCCACCACTGATTCATGCAATCAAAAAAATATATGTAAAAGCGCTGGTAAAGATTGATGCGCATTACAAAATGATTATCGTCACGAGCTTCGTTTTAATCGCGATAGGCTTGGGCACTCTACCCTTATTTAAAAGTCAATTCATACCTGCACTGCATGAAGGCCATTACATCATGCATATGACCGCCGTCCCGGGCACTTCTGAACAGGAGTCGTTACGTATTGGTAAAAAAGTATCAGCGATCATTCGTAAGATTGAGGGGGTAAAGTCCGTCACACAATGGGTGGGCCGCGCCCCTAACGGCGCCGATACTTTTGGTACTCATTATAGTGAGTTTGAAATTGAGATTGGCGCTATTTCAGGGAAGGAGCAACGTCGCATCCTGTCTGAAATTAGAGAGGAGCTTTCTGGTGAAGAGATTGATCGTGATGGTGATGGCATTGCAGAAACTGGTTTTGTGGGCGTCAACTTTGCAATTAACACATTCTTAACGGAACGTATCGAAGAAACAATCTCTGGTTACGCTGCATCTACGGTGATCAATGTGTATGGTCAAAATCTAGATACGCTCGACAGTGACGCCAATAATATTGCAAAAATTTTAAATGATATTCAAGGTGCTGCAGACGTTACTGTTCAGTCACCACCGGGCACTCCACAGCTTGTTGTACGCTTACGTCCCGAGAAAATGGCACAGCTTGGCTTATATCCTACCGATGTTTTAGATAACATTCGTGCAGCCTATGAGGGTGTGCCAATTACACAAGTGTATGAAGGTAATCGAGTCATTGGTGTGAGCGTCGTATTAGACTTGGAAGCAAAAGATGATGTACAAGAGGCCGGCAATCTCCCACTTTTCAATGCCGAAGGTAAACTATTCAGATTACGTGATGTTGCAGAAATTGTGCAAGAAAATGGGCGCTCTAAAATACTGCATGCTGGCGCTAAGCGCATTCAAACGGTCACTGCAAATGTAATTGGTCGAGATATTGATTCATTTACTAGTGAACTTAAAAGTAGATTAAATACAGAACTGACGCTATCTCAAGGCACTTACTTGGAATTCACTGGCGCTGCTGAGGCTAACGCCAAATCAAGGGAAAGGCTGATTCTACAATCTGCGTTAGCTGGAGTTAGTGTGTTTTTAATGCTATACATCGCATTTGGGCGATTACGAAACCTACTACTCACCTTTATCAATTTACCTTTCGCACTGATTGGTGGTGTATTGGCCGTCATGTTTACAGGTGGATGGATTTCACTAGGCTCGCTAGTCGGCTTTGTTACGTTATTTGGCATTACTCTACGCAACTCAATTATGATGGTGTCACACTTTCAGCACCTAGTGGATAAAGAAAACTGTGTATGGGGATTAGAAACCTGCATCCGTGGTGCTTCTGAGCGCTTGCCCTCCATTTTAATGACCGCATTAGTCACTGCTATTGGTCTTTTACCATTAGCCGTTGGTAGCGGGCAGCCAGGACGCGAGATTGAAGGGCCAATGGCTACAATTATTGTGGGTGGATTAGTTACATCCACGATACTCAATTTGCTGATACTACCAACAATAATGCTACATTTCGGAAAGTTTGAACGTAATCAACAGGATTAAATACTACTTATCTTCATATTTTATATATTTAAATCTAGCATCTTCATTAGGTGTGCCAGTCAAAGCACCGCCCTCTTTGGCTGGCTGCCACGCAATGACCGCTTCAATTTTCTTAGCCAACTCAAAGTCTTTTTCGGTAATGCCTTTAGCATCATGAGTGCATAACTTCACAATCACAAACGCATATGAAACAGCTAAGTCTGGATGATGCCATGCCGCTTCTGCCAAATGTCCAACAGTATTCACCACCATTAATGTAGCCTTCCAGCCACTGGTTTTATATTTACGTCTTATCCAACCACTTTCTAAATACCAATGCGGTAGTTCTGTGGATAATCTAGTCTCAATTTCTTGCTCAGAAAGTACTGGATAAGAAGACATCATGAATCTTTCTTTTAAATGACGAACTTAATGATTGATAAGTAATATATTTTCTGTAGCAACATTCTGATCATCCATACGACGCTTACTGAGTATTGGTTCAACTGCATCATAATTTGATTTATGTACTAAGTAAGTTTGGAAGTGTTGGGCTAGGCAATAATCACCAAACGCCTCATCAACCAAAGTATCGTTGACTAAGGTTTGTAGTAACACCGATGTTGAATTGGCATAAGCACTCAATGGCTTAGACTTCACCAAGAACAACCGATCTGCACCAATTTTCCTTGCTAACCAAGCACTTAAACTATCAGACGTCACTTGCCAATTTTTAGAAATAGCATCATCAGCTAACACCATTTTACTAGGTAGCCAGACAATCGCACGATGCTGCCAGCCACGTTCAGCAATCTCTAATTCGCTACTTGCTGTGACCAGTTGACTGTTCATTCCTGTCAACAGTAATCCAAACTGATCCATCGCTAATAAAGCTAAGTGATGTGCAATCGTGTCATCTACGCCAGTACGATGCTGTGCCTCACGCACTGCATCAGCAAACACACTACCACCCGGCACAATAATCACTTTGCCATCACTGATTTTAACCAGCATTTCTAGCCAACGTGGTAGCTCGGGAGAACCCAACAAACTACCACCTAATTTAACAACCCACATAAACGACCCCTTGATTTAAAACTAGGGCTTACCGTTAATCGGCCTTGTGACTAAAACACGCCATTACTTTCAACATACTAGAGGCTTTATCCCAAGTTTCCACGTACTCTTTCTCCACTTCTGAGTCTGCAACAATACCACCGCCAGCATAAAAACTAATTTCACCATCACCGTTTTTGTTTGCCAAATAGACAGCCGTGCGTATAGCAATATTCGTATCCATATTGCCATCAAACCCAATATAGCCAATAGCACCGCAATAAACACCACGTCGATGTGGTTCTAGCTCTTCAATAATTTGCATAGATCGCAACTTTGGAGCACCAGTAATAGAGCCCCCGGGGAAGCAACCGCGCAACAAATCGATTGCTGTTTTATCTGCCTGCAACTCACCTGTGACAATACTCACCAAATGATGCACGTTGGCAAAACTCTGCAACTGAAAAAGCTTATTTGCTTTGACAGAACCAGTCACACAGTTTTTACTGATGTCATTGCGCAGCAAATCTACAATCATCAGATTTTCTGCTCGGTCCTTCAGACTTTCCTGCAACTCTTTTGCATATTGTGCATCCAGCTGGGCATCATCAGCACGCGGTCTAGTGCCTTTAATTGGCCGCGTTTCCACATGTCCATCGACTACTTGTAGAAATCGCTCTGGAGAGCCGGAAATCACATGCATATCACCAAAATTCATATATGCCATAAAAGGTGCAGGGCTAACCGCTCTCAACTTCTGATAAAACGTCCATGCATTACCTCGCGCAGTAGCTGAGAATCGCTGTGCTAGATTCACTTGATAGCAATCGCCCTCGTGTATATAGGTTTGAATCGCATTAAACGAGGCGGCATAGGCACTTTTATCCATATTTGAATGTACAGCAGAGGTCACTTCAAATTGGGCTGGTTGCACAGCGACTAAGTCATTCGTTGAATCAAATAATGCACACAGTGACAACCACTCGTCATGGGTTTGAAAATCAAACCCGTTTGAAACTAAATATGCAGTCTTGTTACGATGGTCCACTACGACAGCCCAATCATATATACCAATCTGCATCTGTGGAACCAGCCTATCATCTGCAGAAGTACTTTCTAACTTTTCTAGCCGTCTGGCTAAATCATAGCCAAAATAACCAACCGCACCACCTGTAAATGGCCACTTAGATTTAGTTGCTCGTAGCGTTGCTAAAGCCTCGTTCACAAGCTTAAATGGATCTTCAACGGATATGTATTTTTGATTATGCTTCACCACTTCTGTATGCTGCGCATTAGTGGAGAATGTCATAAATGGCTTCGCCACTAAAATGTCATAATGACCATATTGGCTACCAGCCCTACCCGTCAAAGGATTTTGTAACTGGCCACTATCTAAGAACATCGCCCATGGCATATGTGCGATACGTGCAAAATAATGCGCACTATCAGCCTGATATTGCAATTGATACTGTAAAAAACTCATCTAGATAACCCTAGTGAAGCGACTGCAAATGCTGGAAAACAAACCTTTGCCATATTTTTAATCAATATACTTTCTGCAGAAATAAAATCACTTACTGAACGATATTGGATGCCTAATTGCTGAGCTAGTGACTCTGTTAAAAACTCCCCAGCACCTGCACCAATCAATTGTAGGCTAGTATTGCTATATTGCTCAGATGACAACTTTGTTAATACGGCTTGCCGCACAAGGTTAAGCTGCGCATGTTTAAACGCATTAGCAAGTTTTATCCAAGCGCTTAAAGGTGCCTCTTCTGCATCCCATCCTATCATTCTTGCAATACGACGTGCACTGGATGCAACACTCTTATCCGCACCATCTGCGGTATCTGCCATATTGTCGCTAAGACTTAAATCGCCTGTTAATGTGTAAACATCGCCTGTAGTAGCAAAATGCTCCGCCGCGATATTCACCAATCGCCCAGAAAATGGAATTTTTTGGGCTAAAGCCATCAATGGCGTACGTACTACTCCAGTATAAACCAACTCATCAAACTGCATGCGTGTCGCATCCGTGAGTCCTTGCACCTGAGACCTACCATCACAGACCAAGGCAATATCGGTCGTTGTACTGCCGATGTCAATAAAAATCGCCTGAGGGACTTTTTTAGCCAAGAAATGAACGCTCGCCAACCAATTCATCGATGCAATATCGCTCGTCACTTGTTTTACTGTATCGATACCAACAAATCCTTTATCACCAGCAAAAAACTCAATCACTACTTCATGCTTAGCCATACTAAGTTTACGCTGCATTGTCTGCGAAATTTGTAAAACACCTGTGTTGCGGTCTGGAAATATATCAGCAAGCTCACCTGTCATGGTCACGGCATGAGAATCGGCATGCATCTCTAACAAAACACAATCTATTGCAGACTCTAACTCCCCTAACCCTTTCCACAAAGGGCAATAAACTTGCTTTGCATCTAGAACCTGTCCTTGATCATTGATTAACACTGCCTTGAGATGCGCGCCACCTACATCCCAACCAATCATACGTTTTTGACTCATAGTTTAATATCAACCTGCTTTTTAGCTAGATTCGGCACAAAGAACTTATCATTTAATACACAATCCAAAATCAACTTAGCAGGATTATAATCTAACGCTTGTTCTAACCCTACATAGCTTGTGGTCAAGCGGGGGTTAATTTCCACCACATAAATTTTACTTTCATTGTCGGTGTCTATAATCACATCCACACCAATATAGCCAAGTGCATCTGGCAACATCTTAGCAATTTTCCTCGCGATGGTTTCAAAACGTTGCCAATAGTTGGACATACCATTAATCGTAATGCCTGTTAATTTGAAATGGCAACCATCATGCTCGATATGTTGCTCATTACAACTGAGCAACCAAGCCTTCCCATTACGGCACAACATAGAAAAGCTGGCAGCCACCCCAGCTTGATAGGGCTGAGCTAAATAGCTGAGATATCGCTCATCCTGAGCAATCCAAACTTTTAAATCATCTAATGAAGCAAATAGCCGAATCCCCTCACAACCAGCACCGTCCTCTGGCTTAGCTACCCACTGGTTGATATCTTGCGCGTTTGGAACTTGATATTTTTCTTGCATGAGGTCTTCACCTGCATAGACAGGCAAAGTATAAATATTCGCTTGCTGCAATGCTTCACAACATAAAGTTTTACTGGTGCCAATTAGCATAGAGTCAAAACCGCAACCCAAAAATAGCGTGCCTTTCTCATGTCTCGCATAGCACAATTCACTTAGTTCAAGCAAAACGCCGTTGGTTTCTGGTGCAATTAACCACACCAACTCGACGGTTGCTAGTGCTTCAGAAAACACATGATGAAACTGTCCATTGCCTACTTCAATGCTATGATTTGCCAGCGGAGATGGCGCAAGCCTAGCATCATGTAGGGTCACGATTTCAAATTGACTCATCTCAGCTAGATGGTTTAACAAAGCATCCCGCATTAGCGATCCCTCATTCACCAATGACTCTGGCAGAGCCTCTGCACTCAAACCTCCGCTAGTAATAAACTCACAAACTAATATTTTTTTAAGTGATTCGATGATCAAAATTCCTCTTTAATTACATCATATGGCAAATCGCTTGCGTAAAATATACTGTAGACCAATAACGCTAGACACAAGTCTCAAGCCAAGATACTCACAAGCTGAGATAATGCAACTTAGGCACAGCTATTAATAACCACTGAAAGTGTAGGCTAACATTCAAGTTAAACAAAGTGACTAATGATAAAAATGCTGAAAAAATATACTAACTATTACTCTTCTTGAGATACTGATGCAGATAATTCCAGTCATTGACTTATTGAACAACGTAGTCGTTCATGCAAAGAAAGGTGATCGTCAACATTACCAGGCAATTGCCTCACAACTTACACCGTCGAGCAATCCGCTAGATATTGTTAATGCATTACTAATGCTCCACCCTTTCGAGCAACTATATATCGCAGATCTGAATGCGATACAGAAGCTAAGCAACCCTAATGCGGCCTCACAAAGCAACAACTTTAACGTCATTGAGTCAATTGTGCATCATTACCCCAGTCTAACTATTTGGGTGGATGCCGGTATCAGTAATATGGCAGAATTTACATTATGGTCATCACTCAATGTAAAACTCATTCTGGGCAGTGAAAACTATTCAAGCATTGAGCAATATAAAACCTCATATCCGTTAGGTAACACTCAACACATTCTATCGCTTGATTTTATGCCGAACGGCTACCAAGGGCCATTAGCGCTGTTAGAGAACACAAGATACTGGCCGCCAGAGGTCATCATCATGTCACTTGCGCATGTGGGTACTAATCAAGGTACAGATATACAATTACTCACCAAAATAAAACAGAACGCCAGCACCTTCAAGTTGTATGCAGCGGGAGGAGTTCGTGGAATCGAAGATTTGTATACTTTACAATCTATAGGTATTCATGGCGCACTCATTGCCACAGCATTACACGATAAGCGATTATCGCACGAACAATTATCTTCACTTCGACAATAAAAAAGCCCGACTGGTCGGGCTTTTTTACAACTAAACTGTTTGACAGCTAGATTCGTTCAGCTTGCAACTATTCCAAGTTGGCATGAATAGCGCGCATACCTTCTTCAGTCAAACCTTTTGCAAAAATCAAATCAGCAATCGTAGCTTCTAAGAAAATAAGTGTTGAAAGTTCAAACTGTGAACCCATTGGCATACCATTCGTCAATGGGAAGCTACTGTCATTACCGATTTGAATCGTTAAATCAGCTGCATCAGCCATAGGTGAAGCTTTCTTCATAGAAATCACCACTAATTTAGCACCTACTGATTTTGCCTTTTTAACAAATGGCAATAAAGTTTCTGTACCACCAGAACCTGAAACCAAAATCAGCAAATCACCCGCTTTAATCGCTGGTGTTACCACTTCACCGATCATGCTTACGTTGTAACCAGCGTGTACTAAGCGCATTGCAAAGAAACGTGATACTAACAATGAGCGGCCAGCACCACCGATAAATGTACGGCCTGCACCTTCAACTAACTTTAAAAGCTCAGCTGATTTAGAATTGTCTGTTTCAGCCAAGATACTCGTTAACTTGTCTAAAATTAATTTTTGACTACTACTCATGATATTTCCTTATCGAATCAATGATTTTAATGAACACATAAAATATCAAAAAAAATCCCGACCCATTACTGAGTCAGGATTTTTTAATCGTTCATTTCAATAAAAAACTTATTGAAAATAGGTTAAATTAACCGTGAACGATAGCTGTGATTTCAGCAGCAGCAGCAGCAGGATCAGCAGCGCCGTAGATTGCAGCACCAGCAACGATGATTGTTGCGCCAGCATCTTTAACTTGTTTAGCTGTAGCAGCTTTAACGCCACCAGCAACTGAGATTTCAACGCCTAGGTTCAAAGCAGCAACCAATGCTAAGTCAGCAAATGGTGTTTGACCAGCAGCTTGTTGGTCTAAACCAGTGTGCACGCCAATGATGTGTGCGCCAGCAGCAGCAGCAGCTTTAGTAACTGCAGCTTTGTCAGCAACGTTGATCAAGTCAATTTGTGCTTTTTTGCCGTATTTGTTAGCAGCATCAATTACACCTTTGATTGTACCCATATCAGAGATACCCAATACAGTAACGATGTCAGCACCAGCTTTGTAGAATGGCTCAGCTTCGTAGAAACCAGCGTCAGCTGTTTTCAAGTCAACTAAGATTTTGTTGTTTGGGAATTTAGCACGTAATGTTTCAAGCAATTTGATACCGTTGTGCTTGATGCATGGTGTACCGATTTCAAGAATGTCCACGTGTGGAGCAACTGTAGTTGCTAATGCAACTGTTGCGTCGAAATCTAATGAATCTAATGCCATTTGGGTTAAAGCCATGGTGTTTCTCCGTTTAATAATTTTAAGAATTACAATTTATTGCTATTTTGCGAAACTCGTCCCACATCACACTTAACTAACATTCGCAATTTACTACGAGATACTCAACTAAGGTTGACTGTGTTTCGACTTTCACTAGTTCGAATTTAAGTGCCTAAATTCGGCCTCATAAAAAACTGGACACTTATGTTAAATGCCCAGCCGAATTATGTCAATTCTAAAGCGACATGATTACGCTTTAATTACAAAATTAATACCAAAGTATTAAAGTTTTTCGCTTAATGCTGCTTCAAGTTTGTTTTGGTCAACTACAAAACCACGAATACCTTCAGCAAGTTTTTCTGTTGCCATAGGATCTTGGTTCAATTCAAAACGGAACTCAGCTTCTGTCATTTTTGCTGGTGGTGTTTTAGTCGCGCCAGTATCTTTCAACACTTGAGTCAATGTACCTTCAGTAGCTGCTAGGTCTTGCAGCAAGTTTGGTGAAACAGTCAAACGATCGCAACCAGCCAAAGCAATTAGCTCGCCAGTGTTACGGAATGAAGCACCCATTACCACTGTTTTGTAGCCATGCTCTTTGTAGTATTGGTAGATAGCACGTACTGAAACCACACCTGGATCTGTTTCTTGTGTGTACTCTGTTGTTGGGTTTTTAGCTTTGTACCAGTCTAAGATACGGCCTACGAATGGTGAAATCAAGAATACACCAGCTTCAGCACAAGCACGCGCTTGGCCAAAACCGAACAACAATGTTAAGTTACATTGGATGCCTTCTTTTTCTAAGATTTCGCCAGCTTTAATGCCTTCCCATGTTGATGCTAATTTGATTAACACGCGATCTTTGCTGATGCCTGCATCTTCGTAAAGTTTGATCAATTTACGGCCTTTAGCCACCATTGCATCTAAATTGAAAGACAAACGTGCATCAACTTCTGTTGAAATGCGACCTGGCACTTCTTTAGTGATTTCTGTACCGATCAATACTGCTAATTTGTCAGCAGCATTGTCAATTTGTTCAGCCTTAGTGCCGCCTTGTGCTTTTGCGTATGCAATAGCAGCTTCAATTAAAGGTGCGTATTGTGGCAATTGGCTTGCTTTTAGCACTAATGATGGGTTTGTTGTTGCATCAACAGGCTTAACTGCCTTGATCGCTTCAACATCACCAGTATCTGCCACGATAGTGGTCATAGTTTTTAATTGGTCTAATAAAGTAGCCATTACATGCCTCCGTAAAATTATCTGAATACAACAGTCTTATACAAAATCAAGTGCAAGATTATATCTTAAAAGTGGTGATGTTAAAAACTATATGGTGTCATTAAATGGCGATACATGATGCTTTCTTCGATCGCTCTCAACTGGACTATCACTTTTACGGCGCTCTATAGGTAGTGAAATGATGAAAGTTGCTCCAGCACCCTCTTCACTGTGAACAGCAACACTACCCCGATGCTTTTTGATGGTCACATTCACAAAATACAAGCCTAGACCACTACCCTCCTGTGCCTGATGCTCACCTTCTGCGCGACTAAATCGCCTAAATACTTTTGTGATTTTCTTTGCAGGTATTCCAGGTCCCTGATCGATCACTTTCAAAACAATCGATTGCGTATCACTTCTTAAGATTACGTTTATCTCACTTCGTTCTGGTGAGTATTTAACAGCATTCAATAAAATATTAGAAATTGCTCTCAAGAGCAAACCAAAGTCACCTCTCACCCATACACATTCTTCAGGAAAGTCTGTGAGTATCTTGAGCTGCTTAGCCATCGATATTTCATATACATCATCAATCGCCTGTTGCGTCAGACTAACAATATCTAACTCGTGAAATCTATTCACATTTGCCATTTCAGCACGTGACGCCTGTAAAAACCCTTCCGCCATACTATGCGCACGGATGAGCATTTTACTCATCCGTTCGGAGTATTTGTTAGCCTCAAATTTATCTAGCAACATCATTGCTGCGCCAAGAGGCGCCCGGATATCATGTGAAATAAACGCTAGAGTATCATTTCTACTTTTGTGCAAATTGCGTAAGTGCTGTGCGGTCAGATTCACCTTCAGGATTCTCGACTCTAAAGGATCTACATTACCCCCATCCACATTATCTTCAGTCACCATACCTAAGGCTGATAACTCATCACGTAATCTTTGTAACTCTCGATCTAAAGATAATTGTGCTGAATTAAGCTTGCGCCAACTCCAGATTGGATATGCCAACAATATCGCGATTAAGGCTCCCGACGTAGGAACCCAAATACCCCACCAGTGAACGATAGAGAGTGAAAGCAAGATAATCACAATCAAGTATATTGTAATCAATAACACAGACTTCAACGGAGGAAGTCTAGACAGCCATAACAGCGGTAATATCGCTAATAATGCACACAACAAACTGACAATCCACTTTGGCGCATCCACCACCAATGATGAGCTTTGCATCGTGGCTATCGCATTCGCTTGAAATTCAATCATTGACATTGGTTCCGAATCGCTTGAAACAGGCGTGAGTAATACATCTCCTACCCCCTGTGCTGTGACACCGATCAATGCAACTTTATCTTTAAAAAATCCTGATGAATATTTATTAGCCAGCACATCAACATAAGAAATTTGATGAAAGTGCCCACGTGCTCCGAAGAAATTAATTTTACGCGGCGAGTTAGAAATCAAGCGTTGCGCTTCATAGCCACTACTAGGGTTAACACTGGGCTTAGCTAAATGAATAGTAGGTGGAATAATATTCATATTAGTAGGCAATAAATTAGCCACTTGCAATATGGCCTGTGAAAAGTGCGGCAACCCTAGTGCGGGTGAGCCACCTACTGACAAGCCCTCCCACAAATAAAGATTACGGGCTACGCCATCAGCATCTAACGAAACATGTAAACGGCCTAAGCCTGCTACTGCTGAAGCCAACAATGGAGTTGGGAAGATTTGCTTGACAGAAGCCCCTACATAAGGCGCCTCAAGCAAAACAGGTAGTACAATATTTCCTGCTCGTTGAATTGCTTCGGCAAAAGCATAGTCGACTTCCGTAGCATCACGCTCTGGATCGGAGAAAGTGATACCGAATCCAATTGCTTTTGGTTTTTCGTTAATTAAATGATTAATAAGCTCAGTATGGAACCTTCTAGACCAAGGCCAGCTCCCAATCGCTTCTATACTTCTCTCATCGATTGCAACAATGACGATATTATCTGGTGCGCGCTTGAAACTAAAGTGCCGTCCTAAATCATAATATAAATGATCAAATCGGACCAACACCTCACTAATCCCCACCACGCAGGCGATTAAGGCAAGTGCAATTGCTGTAAAGAGCCTGTCATTCATTTGCATTAGTGACTTACAACAGCGATACGATTAGATTGCTGCAGTTCTAGCTCATAGAAGTGCTGGGATAATGTAAATATCCTACAAGAGAAATATTCTATTTTTTTTGTCATCATGCAAGTTAATTTTCAAACGGGAAGTGGTGAACAAAATACCATGAACATCGTTAAAATTGCGCTACACAAGCAGCGCAAACATGTTAAATTTTGTAAACTAATTGCCGCTGATAATTGCAATTCACTAGCAATTGCGTTCTAACCGATAGCCCTGCTGATATATTGATGTTAGCTTCCAGCCATATTCTGGCATAAGCTTTAGTTTTGATCGTAGATGACTAATATGCACATCAACTTTACGTGTCTCCACATCAGAACTAGTACCCCACACCACGTTCATCAAATGCACTCTTGATAACAAAGCGCCTTCATTCTTCAAGAAATATAATGCCAAATCAAACTCTTTATCTGTTAGCTTAACCTCTTCCCCAGCAAGTGTTACAACTCTTAACTTCACATCAAATTTCAATGCATCAAACTCGTAACTAGTCTCATCCAAAAGCTGATTCGATGTACGTCTAAGCAGCGCATTAATGCGCGCCATCAGCAAAGGTCGACTGGCTGGTTTAACAACATAATCGTCGGCCCCTGCCTCAATCACGCGAACAATATCTTGCTCCTCAGATCTACCTGTAAAAAAGATAATTGGAGGTAACTTATTGGCTCTAAGCTTAATGCTAACCATCACATCGGGCCCCTCCATATCTGGCAACGCCCAGTCGAATATACATAAATCATATTGCTCATGTGGAAATCTGCGCAAAAAATCTATGCCGGTTTTAAAATTATCGACCTCAAAGTTAGCCTCCTGTAGCCACTCAATCAATATTTCGGCAAATGCTAGGTCATCTTCCAACAGCGCTATTTTCATTTATATTTTTTATTCCAAATTGTTAACGCCCATTGCCTAGATACTCTGAATATCTGAAGCACTTAATCATACTTAAAACGTATATTTTGAAGCGATACCAATCAATAGCTAGATTGAACGTAATGCACCGCAATAATAATGTTTATGTCATCAACACCAAGTGACTTGCCAACAGAGTTGCTACCGTCAAATCAGCACTTGTTCCTGGATTAATTTTTCTTGCTTTAAGTGACGCATCCCATTCAAGCAAGCGTTTCTGCATTATTTTAGGATTGTGTGCATCCCAATAGTCAGACTCAAGCTCTCTGGCCTCTTGCATGAGGGTATTCGCAATCTCTACGCCATGCTTGCGTTGTACGTGGGTGTCGGCATACTGAGATAAAAATCCCAAATATAATCCAGTTGTTGCCCACGCAGAATTTTCCCATTTAAGCAAAGCATCCGCATATAAATTAACACCCAAACTTACTACATCTTGGAATGTATTAGCATATTGCCAAGCAATACGGTCTTTATCTTGCGCTGAACGCATCATTTCAAGCAAATTAACTTGTGGTGCCTCATGCACATCATGCCGATTAGACACTCCCAAACCACCTGGATTAGCCAGAACAATGGCTTTAGCAACTAGAATGGCATCACTTATGCTTAACTGATCCAATGTTCGATTCAATTGACTCCATAAAGACTGGCCCTCTGACAAACTCAATGCAGCTTGCATTAGTGGCGCGCATAACAAAAGCATCCCTAAGTTAGTATTTTGCCCAACCGCATTTTTTGTGGCCTCTACTGAGTAAAATACACGCTCACCGACAGAGAGTCCTACTCTAGTAATAGGGTCTGCGGTTACATCAGCACTTTGAATAAAGTCCTGAATCGTCATACCATGCCCATCTGAAAATGCATGCACGTTACCTGGCTTTAACGCCTGCAACTCCCCCATGCATGCGTTTTTATAGGCTAGCGCTAATTGATCTTGCGTTAACCTACGAATTGTATCTGTCTTGTTAGTTATACCTGTCATCGCTCAAGACATTCAATCAATTTTTCGCAAAAAATCATCGACCAGTGCTTCAGCAATATTAAAATCGGTAACGCTCTGAAGACCTCGCCAAGCAGGAATACTATTCACTTCCAGCACAAAATACTCACCAGTGACAGCCTGAATAACGTCAACACCGCAATAATCTATATCAACTGCTTCAGCTGCTTTCAAGGCAATTTCTATCATTGCATGATTAGCTTGCACAGCCTCACAGCGCCCACCAGCAGCGACATTATTGACAAAACCACTACCGAGCCTTCGCATGGTTGAAATTACTTTGCCAGCCACCACAAATACGCGATAGTCGTGTGGGGTATCTGCCGTTTCAATAAACTCCTGAAAGTAATAAATACCATCTACATACTGCTGCATCGGCACAGGTAAAGGTTCATCAGCACTTAGTTGACGCACACCTTGACCTTGAGATCCAAAAAGCGGTTTTAATACTAGCTGTTGATGATTTTTCTGAGCTTGTTCCCGCACCATCTCTGCTTGCGATCTAGATTCGCAAGCCCAAGTAGCAGGTGTCATCACATCATGTTCTCGCAACAAAAAACTCGTCATCGCTTTATCAACAGTACGTTCAATTGCGCGTACTTGGTTGTAAACACGAACGCCTTGCATCGTAAGCATATGCAACACATTTAAACGAGTAATGACCTGAGGTAAAGTACCACCAGCCACTCCGCGCACAAATGCAGCTGGCGGATTAGTATCAAAATGTGGAATCTCGATATGTGGACGCTGTTGCGCTAAATTAATTACGCAATCTTGCAGAGATACGAACGTGGTTTCGACACCCCGTTTTGCAAATGCAAGCTTTAGCTGGTTGCCCTGCCAACCAGCATCATCGGTAAAAATAGGTATTTTCAAATGAACAATTGATTAAAAATTAAACTAACTCAGGGCTTAAAGGCAGGGCTTAATTCAAGATTCTTAACGAAATGATAAATTAATCAAATCTGCATTTAATTGACCAGCTTCGAACACATTACCTGTATCAATGTTAGTCACAGCCACTTTAGCTGGGCTAAATAACATTGGATCAATTTTATAAAAATCCATGTCGTAAAATTTAAATACCTCAGCAAATGTTTTACCGTAGTCTTTAGACGCACTACTTGGCAAATTTTGCGCTAATTTAGCGGCTGCGGCATCATCACCTTTCACTTGCAGGCTCACAAAGCCGCCAAATAAAATAGCATCATTAGTACGACCCATACCGGTCATAAAATCATTTGCTACTGGTGGCAACACAGCCAAACCCGTTCCACTCACAATGTTTTCAAGCGGAAAATGTAAAGTATGTGCTTTGTGCAACGCCACCTCTAGCACTCGACCAACAATTTGCACTACGCCAGCAACACTTGTTGTTGGCGTTAAGATGATAGTTAGCTGCTCTGGTGACATTTTAGTATCACGTAAAATTTTCTCAACAACTTCAATAGGTGGCACTTTATCTGTTTCTAAAACGATACAAGTGCTGGCACCACTATCTACATATTCAAGCTCTTTAAACAAATCTTCGCGTTGCGCCAGTGCACGTGCAGGACCAGACCCTAATGAAAAGAATTTCTCATGACTTAATGCCCAACCAGCATATTGACTGGCCAAGCAAGCAAACACTGGCTGTGTTGAAGTCACTGCAATTGCATCATGCCAATCTGCGAAACGGTCGTCAGCCTGCAGGCTGACCACACCTAAGCCACCCATACAGATTTCAGCAATTAAACGACCAGCCTCGGCACAACCAGGAAACTGGATACCTGCATCGATGATCGTACAGCCAGAGGCGTGTTTAGAGACCCCAACATGTAAAGTATCCGCCTGCTCTATTAGTCTTTTTACTAAAGGAGCACTAAGCTGATTAACACTAGGTTGACTTGCCAACGTTTGTGGTGAAGTGGTATTTTGCATTTTTTTCCTTTGCACTACTCACTTGCCTCATGGAAGCAAGGTTTTTTAATGAGAAGATTGTAATAAATTTTTAATCTGCTGCACTCTAGTCAGCACTTCTTTTTTTGCTGCATCTGCACTATCAGCATACGCAATCACACTGCAAATTGGAGCACCAGCCATTATTTTTAATGGCCTATCCAATTGGATAGGTGTATCTGTCACCCAACTAGGCCAATCTATTCCAAGTATTAAGGTTACATCAATATCTGCATATACAACAGCATGTGCCTTAGAGATACTTGATACTATCTCTTGTGACTTATACCCGATGGCTCCTATCAATTGTTTGGATAAACAAGCCTCAACATGACGATAAAATAACGCCTTTTCTTCATTTGCATACAAATCAACAGTAGCACTTAATCTGGGGTTGACTTCCAACACATACACATGCTCTGCACTTTGTACTTCCGGACATTTTTCTTCCGCACTTTTCACTTTTTGACTGGCGCTTTGTACTATAGCATCCAGACTATTCAGACCAACCAAGCCAAATGCAACTGTGAGCTGCTGTGCTGCACTTAACAATTGCTGCTTTACACTCACAGACAAATCAGCATGACTTACTGCGCCACCGTAGCGAAATGGAGTCTGTGCATTAACGCTCAACCACTGCTCATTAAATCCTACAACCTCGACTTCATTACCATTAGTGATAAACAACAATGAAACAGGTAACCCTTCCATTACATTTTGGAAGTAGTGATTCTCTGATAAATGATTTTGTATCGACTGTGCAGGTTTGATATGTACACCACCGCAACCACCAGAGAACTTTTGTACATACAAGCTTAGATCAACATTCGCTGGTAATTGATCAAAAGTTCTAGGGTGCTTGATATTCAATTTTTGCATGGTAGCAAAAAAAATACTGGCATTTTTCACTGCCGCTAAACTGACTGAAGTGTTGCCTATTACAGGAATTAACTCAGCAATTTTTTGCAGCAAATGAGGCTGCGCTTCAAACCCACTCCCATATGCCAAGCCAATAAACTGGCGTAGCTCCATCCCTTCTTTATCTAGGCGATGGAGCGTTTGCAGTAAATCATCAGCGATAAATCCTAGCTCATCACAACGAACAGTCAGCACTTTTTCTGCCAAGGCAACAGTCTGCTCATCGGAAAATGCATCAATAGCAACAACATTATATCCAGCGTTGACTGCCGCCTCAACAAAGGGCCGCGCTGATAGGGCAACAATTAAGAGTGAATTTTTAATAACTCACGCGCCAATTTAAACGCCGCAGCAAATTCCAAATACTTAGGTTTTTCAAATGGCTGATCTGTTGGCATCATTTGTTTAAGCAATTGATGCTGTGTGTTGTACTTCAACTGACCGACAGCAATTGCACCGATACCGTAAATATTAGTACCTTCGATCTTAACACCGTCGTCACTTACATTAACACCTTGCACACCAAGTGGCGCAACAGCATTCACATCAGCAACAACTTTTAGATTTTTTGCAAGTGCCAACTGCTCTTTGCTAATCACTTGTACTCCAGCAGCAGCTGAGCAAATCACGATATCAGACTGAGCAAGAATCTCTTCTTTTTTAGCCTCTGTTGTACCGTCCACCACTTTCATACTCACTTGGTATTTTTCGTTCCAAGCGGCAGCCTTAGGCTCAACCGAAGCTACTGAACTATGCGCAACCATCTGCACATTAGCACCTTGCTGCGCTGCAATAATTGATGCACAACTTCCAACTGGGCCTGTAGAACCAAACACGCTTAATGTTTTACCGCTCAAGCTCTCACCAAAGTTTTCTTTAAGATGGGCTTCTACTTTTGCAATCATCGCAGCTGCTGTAGTAAAGGCACCTGATGGGTCAGCAAACACAGAACAGGCGAAAGGTGCGAACATTGCCTTCTTGGCAGCACTCAACATATCCATCGCTAAGTCGATATCACGACCACCGATAAAAATGCCTTCACGTTTCACGCCAGAGAGACCTCGTGAGAAAATTGCATCTTGTGTTAGACCTGTTACCTCAGAGAGTTCAACATTCGTATACGGTACAACTTTATCAAAACCGGCGTCAAAAGCCATGTTGACATCAAACGGGCTAGCGTTCTTGGCGGCTGTGAATACATGCAAAATGCTGGCTTTTTCCATTGTTACTTTCCTTAAAGGTTGTGTGTTTGTATTAATTTTTTAACCTAACCAATTTAAAAATTATACGGTTATGTCGAATTTATTGAATTTTGCACCATGATTGCATGCACTGCAAATTTTCCATGAAAGCGCATGGTCGGTAAAACTTATTTTTAGCTGTTGCAAATGCATATCTGCTTCATGTCGATTGGCAAATATAGCAAAGCCTGTTGGCCCCCAAGAGCTCTGTCCAAAACACTGCGCCCCCATTGTTTCTAGGCGCTCGAGCACAGCACTTACCAAATGACTTGCGTAGCGTCCACCTTGAACAGGCAGAAAGTAATCTCCTACATGCTGCTGCAACACCTGAATACTTTGCCCGAAGGCTGATAAATCTCGCTCCACTAATGCTGGCATAGCCTGCATTAATACATGTCGACACAAATGTGCTGCCAAACTTTCTGAAAATGCGGGCAACTCATTAAACGCCGCCCTCTCCTGCTCACCATGAATACCAGGCTCAGTTGTATCGAAAACTAGTAATATAGCCCACTCTTCGGGAAAATCATATCTTGCCAGCATCGGCGGTGGCGTTGAATGGGTTGAAGATAGCGCACGACCACCATCTATCAACAAACCACCATAATCAAATGCAGAAATACCAACCCCAGAGCGTCTACCTCGTCCTGTCATCGTAGCAATCTGCACCGTACTTAAGTTAAGCTGATACAAATAACTAATCGCAGCACCAGTAGCTAGTGCCATTTGAGTTCCAGAGCCTAAACCTGAGTGCTCAGGCACAGATTGACTAACATTAACTTCAACGGCCTCTGCAATACCCATCGCACTTAAAATTTGTTGCGCAACTGCAGTAACCCTTAAAATCACAGACTCAGGTACCGAGTCTGTGCCAGATACATTCAATACCTTTGATGGCTTTGCACTTAGCACCAAGTTTGGCTCAGCTAGACTCAAGCCAATACTACCGAACTTTCGACCCAAGCCACCATGCAAATCAAAAAACCCCATATGCAAACGAGCACTGGTTGACACCTCAATACTTGCGGTCATTGATAATGCCTACTAAAGTTAGATTTAGTGAGACAGCCATTAGCTAGGCCGTTTTGTACTCTGTAAGATTGCATAATGAATGTATTAATGATGATTATTTAGTTTCCATTCATATTTTAGCTTAGCCTAAGCAATTTTCATAATTCTCAACATGATGTCCCAAACATTTAGGGTTAAAGCATATTTAAAAATCAAAGAATTTATTCAATGTGTAGTTTTTCAGGTGACAACCCCAACATAATTAGGCAAAATAAGGGATTACTAAAATAATCTAACGCATTTCATCTCCCTTCGGTTCAAAAGGCTCTTCAACGGAATGAATTTAAGTCTTAAATGAAGCGCGAGTTTAAAGTTAGAAAATTAATCATTTGTTAGAAACATCTAAGGAACTATCATGTCAGCCCACGTTATTCCATTTGAAAATTTACGCAACGTAGACGTACCTTCAGTCGGCGGTAAGAATGCATCATTAGGCGAAATGATTTCTCAGCTAACTGCAAAAGGTGTAAGAGTCCCTACTGGCTTTGCGACTACAGCAGATGCATATCGTGAGTTTTTAGCGCAAAATGGCTTGGATGCCAAAATCAATGCTGAACTTGATAAATTAAACGTCGATGACACACAAGCGTTAGCAATTTGCGGCAAGCAAGTACGTGAGTGGATTATGGCAGCACCATTTCCAGCAGCTTTAGAAAAAGCAATTGCTGAAAACTATGAAATCTTGACTGCCAAATCAGGCAACGGCGCTACGTTTGCTGTTCGTTCATCAGCAACAGCAGAAGATTTACCAGATGCATCTTTTGCGGGCCAGCAAGAGTCGTTCTTAAATATTCAAGGCTTAGATAACATCTTGCACGCTATTAAAGAAGTATTTGCTTCTTTATATAACGACCGTGCGATTTCATACCGTGTACACAAAGGCTTTGTACATGCTGACGTTGCACTTTCAGCTGGTGTTCAACAGATGGTGCGTAGCGATATTGGCTGTGCAGGCGTCATGTTTACGATTGACACAGAGTCTGGCTTTAAAGATGTTGTGTTTATCACATCATCTTACGGCCTAGGCGAAACTGTCGTACAAGGTGCAGTAAACCCTGATGAGTTCTACGTACACAAACCAACGTTGGCGCAAGGTAAACCATCAATTGTACGCCGCACCATGGGTTCTAAATTGATTAAAATGGTATTCAGTGATGCAACTCGTGCTGGCAAAAGTACACATACCATCGACGTGGATCCAGCTGATAGCGACCGTTACTCATTATCAAATGAAGACGTGTTAGAGCTAGCACGTTATGCAATGACCATTGAACAACATTACGGTTGTCCAATGGATATCGAATGGGGTAAAAATGGTGTAGACAATAAGCTCTATATCTTGCAAGCACGTCCTGAAACCGTAAAGTCACAAGAAGCAGTGAACAACGTGACAGAGACATTCAAACTTAACAAACATAGCGAGAAACCACTAGTGGTAGGTCGTGCTGTTACGCAAAAAGTAGGCGTGGGCCCTGTACGTATCGTGCTTGACCCAGCAGATATGCACTTAGTGCAACCAGGTGACGTATTAGTTGCTGACATGACAGATCCTAACTGGGAACCAGTGATGAAACGCGCAAGTGCTTTAGTCACTAATCGTGGTGGTCGTACCTGTCATGCGGCGATTATCGCGCGTGAATTAGGTATACCTGCAATTGTTGGTGCTGTTAACGCTACGGATGTATTACGTGAAGGTGAAATCGTTACTGTATCATGTGCTGAAGGTGAATCAGGATTTGTGTACCACGGCGAGATCGAATATGACGTAAGCACGCAAGCTGCTGCTGCTCTTAAACCAGCGCCATGTAAGATTATGATGAACGTTGGCAACCCAGATATGGCATTCAGCTTTGCTAAAACACCAAATGATGGCGTAGGCTTAGCTCGTTTAGAATTTGTGATTAACAACATGGTAGGTATCCATCCAAAAGCGATTTTGAACATGGATGCAATGCCAAGCGCGATTCAAACCACGATTAAAAATCGCTCACGCGGCTATGCTTCACCTAAACAATTCTATATCGACAAAGTAGCGGAAGGCGTAGCTACTATTGCAGCTGCGTTCTATCCAAAACCAGTTATTGTGCGTACTTCAGATTTTAAATCTAACGAATACAAAAAATTAGTAGGTGGCGAGATCTACGAGCCAGATGAAGAAAATCCAATGATCGGTTTCCGTGGCGCAGCACGTTACATGGCAGAAGACTTTAAAGAGTGCTTTGCAATGGAATGTGTTGCCATGAAAAAAGTACGTGATGAAATGGGTTTAACCAATGTTGAGTTAATGATTCCTTTCGTTCGTACCATTGCTGAAGCAAAAGCAGTGACTGAAATCATGGCTGCAAATGGTCTTAAACGTGGTGAAAATGGTTTACGCCTGATTATGATGTGTGAGATTCCGTCTAACGCGCTACTTGCAGAGCAGTTCCTAGCTTACTTCGACGGCTTCTCAATTGGTTCTAATGACCTAACACAGCTAACGTTAGGGATGGATCGTGACTCAGGCATCCTTGCAGATGGCTTTGATGAGCGTAACGATGCGGTAAAAGTATTATTGAAAATGGCCATTAGTACTTGCAACCGCTTAGGTAAATATGTGGGCATTTGTGGTCAAGGGCCTTCAGATCATCCTGACTTTGCGGAATGGTTAGTAGATGAAGGCATTAAGTCTATTTCACTTAACCCTGATACAGTCGTGGCAACTTGGCAGCTTCTGACCAAAAACAAAAGCTAGTCAATATGGATAAACTGTCATGATCAATCGTACCGCGTTCTTCATTTCGGACGGCACAGGTATTACGGCAGGCGCTCTAGGTAAGCTGCTAGAACACTTTCCTAGCACTCACTTTAAGCAAGTGCGCCTCCCGTTTACCAACACGCTTGAGAAGATAAGGCTTGCGCAAGAGGCGATTGCACTAGCGACAGAAGAAGATGGCGGTCGTCCAGTGGTGATTATGACCTTAGGCGACATTGCTTTACGTAACTCATTAAAGCAATGTAATGCCTACTTTATTGACTTGTTTAATACATTTATTGACCCTCTCGGCTTAGAGTTGGATCAAAAACCACTTACCGGTGCTGGTATTGCCCATAGCGTTATGGGCAGTAGCTACAATGAGCGCATGGAAGCAATTAACTTTACGCTTAATCATGACGATGGCATGACCAATAATGGTTTGGAAGAAGCCGAAGTGATACTCGTTGGTGTATCACGTTGCGGAAAAACACCGACTAGCGTTTACCTTGCCATGCAGTTTGGGGTTAAGGCAGCCAACTATCCGCTGATCCCTGAAGACTTCGAGCGCGGCACTTTACCTGCAGTATTACATAAACACTTAGGTAAGATTTTTGGTTTAACTATCAAAGCAGAACGGCTTCATGCAGTACGGAATGAACGCAGGGCTGGAAGCTTTTATGCTTCATTAGAAAACTGTCGTCAAGAGATTGCAACTGCTGAAAACTTAATGCGTACAGCAGGAATCACTTGGGCTGACTCCACGAGTCGCTCTGTTGAAGAACTTTCTGCAATTATTCTGGAAAAAATGAGACACCCTGCGATTAGCAAATAGCTAGCCATCCTCTTGAATACAATAAAAAAAGGTGCTTATCGCACCTTTTTTTATTGTATTGACGCTTAAGCCATCACTATTTCAAACTAGGCTTAATTTTACTCATAATTTCTGCTGCATTAGGTTTCACATCACTACTAAAGGCATAAACATCATTGCCCCCTGGCAAAATAACGTATTTAAAGAAATTCCAACTTGGCGACTGACCAGTTTTTGCAATTAATTGCCTATAAAACGGGTTTGCCGTTTTTCCAGTGACAGAGGATTTTGTAATCATCGGAAATTTAACTGAATAAGTTAACTTACAAAAGTCACCAATCTGCTTATCATCACTTAGCTCTTGCTTGAAGTCATTTGAAGGAAAACCAATCACTAAGAGACCACGATCCTTGTACTGACTATACAACCCCTCCAGCGCTTCAAACTGTGGTGTAAAACCACACCTGCTTGCCGTGTTAACAACTAAAATTGGTTTGTTTTGATAATCGCAAAGGTTAACTTTCTCACCTTGTAAGGTTGAAAATTGATGATTGTATAAATCAGGACAAGCCGCATTTGCCATATTAGCCACCGATAAAATAATCATTGAAAGTAACGCTGATAAGCTTACTTTTGAAGCTCTTGTTAATAAACGCATTTTACTCACTTAGGATATCAATAAAGTAGATGATGCTGTGACTAAGCTTTCAACAGAAAATTCAATATCATACGATTAATGTTTAACATACTGCACAGCAGCAACGCCTAATGCCGCCATCAACAATGCGCCGAACATATGAGTAAACGCATGGAAAGTGGCCAGGTGGTACTCGTGTCTATGCAACAATGATAAGCTTTCCCCAGTAAAAGCAGAGAATGTTGTGAGCCCTCCAAGAAAACCTGTCGTAACAAATAACCGCAAGCTTGGGTGATCTAAACTACCTAGGCCAATTAAACCCATCGCAACGCCCATTAACAAGCCACCGCTTAAGTTAGCGATCAGTGTTCCAAGTGGCAAATTTGGCAATATTGCATTAAACGCAATCCCTAGGCCCCATCGACTCCATGCGCCTAACGCGGCGCCTAAACCTACAGCAACTGTATTTGTAAAATTTATTGCGGAATTCATATTCTTAAACCCAGATTAGTATGGTCGTATAGTAAAATCTTCTAATAAATATAGCCAATACTAGAATAAACATAAGAACTTTAGCGAGAAAATCATGGCAATGAAAGTGTTATTTGTGAGCTCCGAGGTTTTTCCACTGATAAAAACAGGTGGATTAGCGGATGTTAGCGGCTCTTTACCCAACGCCCTACAAGGCTTGGGGGTTGATATTCGCATACTGATTCCCGGCTACCCAGCTGTATTGAACTCATTGCAAGACCTAAAAACAGTGGCACACATAGACCACCTGCCTCATATTGGTCAGGCAGAATTACAAAGTGGCACGATTGCAGAAACGCAAGTCAAAGTAATGGTGATTAAGGCCCCTAATATTTATGAGCGAGATGGTGGCCCTTATGCAGATACACAAGGACTGGAATGGCAGGACAATCCAATCCGTTTTGGCGTATTGTCAAAAGTTGCGGCTATTTTAGCAAGCAACCAATCTCCAATGGCCGACTGGAAACCTGATATTGTTCATTGCAACGACTGGCAAACAGGACTCACTCCCGCATACATGAAGCTCACAGAACATGCTCAGGCTAAATCTATTATTAGTTTGCATAACATGGCATTTCAAGGCTGCTACCCTCCTCATTGGGTGACGAGCTTAGGTTTACCTAGCGCAGGGTTCAGTATCGAGGGATTTGAATATCACAACCAATTATCATTTTTGAAAGCTGGAATATTCTATGCTGATGGGATTTCAACCGTTAGCCCACGCTACGCACAAGAAATACAGACAACCGCCTTTGGTTTTGGATTAGAGGGACTACTCAGTAAAAGAGGAGATGAAATTAAAGGGATACTAAATGGCATAGAGACTGATGAGTGGAATCCAGAAACAGACCCATATTTAATCAAGAACTATAGTGCAACAAAACTAGCTGGTAAAAAACAGGTTAAAAAAGCGTTGCAGCAAAAACTTGGGCTCGATACTGATGCAGGCGCACCATTATTGGGCGTAGTTAGTCGCCTTACACATCAAAAAGGCTTAGACATGCTACTCCCACACCTGCAGAGTTTAATTGATCAAGGTTGCCAGTTTGCATTGCTAGGTGGTGGTGAAACTGAGTTGGAATCAGCCTTCTTAAAAGTTGCAGCGAACAATCCAAATCGCGTCAGCGCTACAATAGGTTATAACGAACCTTTATCTCACCAGATTATGGCTGGTTGCGATATGTTTATTATGCCTTCACGTTTTGAGCCCTGCGGCTTGAATCAGCTATATGGATTAGCTTACGGCACACCACCTATCGTTAATGCTACAGGCGGCCTTGCAGACTCGATTATCGATGCTAATACGGCGCACTTGGCAAATAACACTGCTAATGGATTTGTCATGGTTGAGGCAAGTGCAGATGGTTTAATTGCTAGCGTTCACCGAGCATTGGATATGTTCATGAACTCACCTAAAACTTGGAAGCAGTTACAAAAAAATGGAATGTCACAAAATCTGAGTTGGGATAAAAGCGCACAGGAATATCTGGCTTTGTATCAATCACTCATTTAAAACCACATCAAAAAGCAGGGGATGAAAGTTGGCATGCTTGATGCTTATATAAAATCAAGCTTACATATATCTCCTAAGCCGATTTTCTCCCCTTTGGGCGCCTTGATAGGCGCCCTCTTTTTTATATTGCCTTGCGGTAATTACTTCACAATAAAATGTTCGCGGTAATACTTAAGCTCATCGATTGACTCATAAATGTCCGCCAACGCTTCATGGCGACTAGCTTTTTTAAAACCGGAATAAATCTCCGGCTTCCATCTGCGTGCAAGCTCTTTAAAAACACTCACATCTAAATTACGATAATGAAAGAAGCTCTCTAACTCTGGCATGTATCTCGCCATGAAACGCCGATCCTGACAGATAGAGTTACCGCACATCGGTGACTTATTAGCAGGAACATGTGCTTTCAGAAACTCAATCATCTGCGCTGAAGCTTCTGCTTCAGATAATGTAGAGGCTTTTACTTTATCTATCAAGCCGGAACGACCATGTGCGCCTTTGTTCCATGCATCCATACCATCTAATACTGCATCAGTCTGATGTACAACGAATACTGGGGACTCAGCGATTACATTCAAATCCGCATCGGTTACCACTGCCGCCAGCTCCAAAATACGGTCAGAATCTGGGAGCAAACCGCTCATTTCCATATCAAGCCAAATTAAATTATTCTGATTTGTCGTATTGTCTGAAGCTGTCATCATGATTTCCATTAAAATGAGTATTATTAAGTAAACTTGGTGAACCATCATATCTAAAATGCTTCACAATACATATATTAACTTAATTCAATTTTAAACGAACGATAAAATGGCTCAAACACTCACAATCACTTTCATTACATTGCTGGTTGCAACCACATTAGTGCGCATATGGCTTGGAAATAGACATATTGCACACGTGCAGTCGCATCGCAATCAAGTGCCTAACGCATTCAGCGAGAACATCGCGCTTGAAGCACACCAAAAAGCGGCAGATTACACCACCGACAAAACAAAACTAGCGCTCATAGAAGCTTCTATGCAGGCTATATTGTTGGCTGTGTTAACAATCGGTGGTGGCTTACAGTGGATTGATGAAGTATGGCGTAACCTCATCATTGACCATGAAATTGCACGCGGCGCACTCGTCATTGTGAGCGCTATGCTTGTAAGTAGTGTAATCGACTTACCATTTGAATATTACAAGACCTTTGTTGTAGATGAGAAGTTTGGCTTCAACAAAATGACACCCGCAATGTTTTTTAGTGACCTCATTAAACAAAGTGTAGTCGGCATCATTTTAGGTGCACCAATTCTTTTTGCAGCGCTTTGGTTAATGCAAGGTGCTGGTCAGTACTGGTGGTTGTACCTTTGGGTAATCTGGAGTGTATTTAATCTTTTGATGCTTGCAATTTACCCAACTTTTATCGCACCGTTCTTCAACAAGTTCACACCACTTGAAGATCAAAACTTGAAACAAAGAATTGAAATATTACTAACTAAATGTGGCTTTAAATCGCAAGGTTTGTTTGTAATGGATGGCTCAGCACGCAGTAGCCACGGTAACGCATACTTTACTGGCTTTGGTGCGTCAAAGCGTGTCGTGTTCTTTGATACTCTGCTTGATAGACTTAACCCAGATGAAATTGAAGCTGTACTCGCTCATGAACTGGGACACTTCAAACATCACCATGTGATTAAACGTATTGCAATGATGTTTTTTGTGAGCTTCCTAGGTTTAGCATTGCTTGGTTGGTTGATGAATCAGCCTTGGTTTTATTCAGGCCTAGGTGTAAGCCAAATGAGCAACTATATGGCATTGGTTTTATTTTTATTGGTTTCACCTGTATTCTTGTTCATATTAAGACCAATCATGGCAAGCTACTCACGCAAAAATGAATTTGAAGCTGACAGCTACGCTGCTAAGCATGCTAATGCTCAATATTTAATTGAAGCCTTAGTGAAGTTATATCGAGACAACGCGTCTACATTAACGCCTGACCCATTGCATTCTGCTTTTTATGACTCTCACCCACCAGCAAGTATTAGAATTTCGAAATTAGCGGCGTATACTAGTTAGCATCATTATTGAAAAGGTAATCCAGATGAAGTTATTGCGATATATAGTATTGCTGCTCATCACTAGTAGTGCTTCTGCTGAACCTTTTCAAGATGCAGACGCTTCAGCTGGAAAAATACTGGTTAATCAGCATTGCATCCGCTGCCACGCATCTAGTTATGGTGGTGATGGCTCTGGCATATATACACGTGAGCTACGTAAAGTAAAGAATTCCAAGGCTTTAGCTACACAAGTTCGTAATTGCAATACGATGTTGGGCTTGAAGTGGTTTGAAGATGAAGAGCTTAACGTTGCAAAATATCTTAATCAACAATACTATAAATTTACAGAATAGTGAGCACGTGAGTATCTCTAAAAATGCGCAAGATGAAACAAGCTTGCAAGGCACCGTCGTTGCCGCTTATGGCAAACGCTATCAAGTAGAACTCATTGACACCAAGCAACGAATCAGCTGTGTTACCCGTGGTAAAAAGACTGATCTCGCTTGTGGTGATTTGGTCACCCTCAAACTTACTGATAAGCATGAGGGGGTTGTCGAATCCACTCTGCCACGCAAAACTTTACTGTTTCGGAGCAATGCATTTAAAAGCAAAATGCTTGCAGCAAACGTCACACAGATTATTATTGTATTGGCGACACAGCCTAGTTTCTACGAGGCATTGCTCAATCGCTGTTTAATTGCAGCAGAAGCAGCAGGGATTAAAGCGCTGATCGTTCTCAACAAGTGCGATTTAGCCGATAACCACGATGCGTTACAAAAACTGGCGCTATATACTAAATTAGGCTATCAAGTACTACCCTTATCAGCAAAAGAAGATATATCAAGTCTTAGACCGTATTTGCAGAATGAAGTCAGTATTTTGGTGGGTCAATCTGGCATGGGGAAATCAACCATGATTAACGCATTGTTACCTAATGAAGCAGTACGGACTCAAGAGGTAAGCCAAGTGCTAGACAGCGGCAAGCATACAACGACTGCTGCTCACCTTTACCATCTTGATGAGAATAGCCGGCTAATTGACTCTCCAGGTTTACAAGAGTTTGGATTGCATCATTTGAGCACAGATGAACTTGAGCACGCATTTATCGAATTCAGACCATTACTTGGAAAATGCAGATTTAATAACTGTAAGCACCTACAAGAGCCTGACTGTGCAATCACAGAGGCACTAGCCCAGAATACAATATCGGCAGAAAGATTGGCAATTTATAAAATGTTACGTACTGAGATTACTCACTCAGCACATTAATTCATCACAGGTATGGTATGACAACGGCATTCATTACTCACCCTGACACTTTATTACACATTATGGATGGTAATCATCCGGAATCGCCTGCACGCATCACAGCAATTAAAAACTATCTCATTAAACAAGATGTTTATAATCATTTAGCCATCTACGAATCACCAGTGGCGACAGATGCTCAATTGGCGAAAGTTCATAGCACTGATTACATCGCGCGTATTCGCGCACTATCGCCAAAAGCTGGATTAGTAAGGTTAGATCCAGACACGGCGATGGGGCCTATGAGCTTATCTGCGACACTGCATGCTAGTGGTGCCGCAATATTAGCGACAGATCTGGTGATGCAGGGAAAGGCCGCCAATGCTTTTTGCTGTACCAGGCCACCAGGCCATCATGCTGGACGCGCAAACAGTGCGGGCTTTTGTATCTTCAATCATATTGCTGTTGGCGTTGCCCATGCCTTAACGCAATACAAAGTTAAACGTGTTGCAATTATTGATTTTGATGTACATCATGGAGACGGAACTGAAGATATCTTTAAATATAACCCACAGGTGATGCTTTGCTCCACGTTTCAACATCCGTTTTATCCACATCGTGGATTTGATAGCCGAACCAAGACCATGATTAACGTACCATTAGCAGCCAATGCAGATGGGAAAAAATATCAGCAAGCATTCAGTCATGAATTTCTGCCCGCCCTTAACCAATTTAAACCTGAAATCATTTATGTATCTGCAGGGTTTGATGCACACGTTGATGATCCGCTTGCTGGGATGAACTTAATCGATCAGGACTATATATGGATGACAGAATTTATTAAGCAAGTAGCGAAACAACATGCACAAGGCAGAATCGTTTCCTTACTGGAAGGTGGGTACCACCTTCCAGCACTAGCCAAAGCCGCTAGTGCTCATATCACTTCACTCATGTTGGCATAAATGAAGTATTTACGTAAATTTTGCAGACGTAAAGCATGCAAATTTCTAACGAAATAATGAGTGGGAAAATTATCCAAAGATAAAGTAATAAATAGTCAGGATTACACAACAAAATCTCTATACCGTGAGTTTAGAGAATGTAAAATGAGACTAACATCAATGAGGTGCAACAGCATCAAGGATCAAACCAATTGATTGATATTCGTAAAGAACAAATTCCCGTATCCTCTTTAGGGTTGGGTATGTTTGTCTGTGAGCTTGATCGACCATGGCTTGGCACACCGTTTCTACTGGAAGGCGTGTTAATTGAAGACGAGTCACAAATTGCCACGATTGCGGCTTTATGTGAGTTTGTCTATATTGACCGCACCGTTTCGCTTGGTCAGCACTATTTGGCTCCCCCTAAAAAATCAGTCGCTATTAAACACAATGCGTCGGCACCGATCCATCAGTCTATGGTGTTAAACACTACCAGCCATGGAGTACATGCAGGGGATAAAAAGATAGACGGCAATAAAGAACAGCGCTCCTTCTTTAATATCATCAGAGAAATTCAAGACTTCAATCAGACTACCCAACAAACATCTAACCAGAACAATGCAAATTTCAACTTAAGCTACTTAAGCCAAGAAGCAGCAATTAATACAGAGAGCGCACCAACAGGTTTATCTTTGTCTAAACAAATTAAGACTGATTTATCAAACTTTGTACTTGGTTTAAAAGGCTGGCGTCAGTCATGGAAAAAGAAAAGTCGTCAAACTGAGTCATCAGTAACACAAGGTAGAGAAATCTCAGATGCAAACAAAGCCGATTATTTGCAACAGATGGCGATTGAAGAAAAATATCCCGTAGAAGAAGAAATTGCCACCATCTACCCTGTTTATGAAAAAACACAATTAGCTACTCAAGCGTTCTTCAATGCGATGGCAGAAAACCAGCTGGTAGATCTAAGTAAAGTAGATGAGGCGCTGAATGATATGGTAGATAGTATTGAGCGTAATTCAGATGCATTAGTATGGCTGGCTCGTTTAAAGCAAACTGATGATTACTCTTATAATCACGCACTCAATGTTTCGATTACATTGATGGCACTCGCAAACTTTATGGCACTGCCAAAGAAACAAATTAAAGATTTAGGTTTAGCTGGTTTATTACAAGACATAGGGAAAGTTAAAATCCCTAAAGACCTGCTACAAAAAAAGGAAAAAATCACTGCGGAAGAATATGAGGTGTTTAAAAAACATGTAGACCATGCTTTAGCACTGCTAGAAGTGACTAATAATATTTCTAGCACGACCATGATTACAGTGTCACAACATCATGAGCGGATTGATGGCAGTGGCTATCCGTATCAGCTTAAAGGTAAACAAATTAGCCTAACGGGGCAAATGTCAGGACTTATCGACACTTACTGTGCGCTTACTAGCAACAAAGCCTATGCAAAAAGTGTTTATAACCAGTTTGCGCTAGAAAAAATACATGCACTGCGAGACACCAAGTTTGATGGCCACTTGATTGATCAATTAGTACAATTCTTAGGCATGTATCCTGTCAGCTCTTTAGTTGAGCTAAACTCTGGCGAGGTTGGTGTGGTCATTCAACAGAACAGCGTTCGTCGCCTACTACCCAAGGTCATGGTTTTACTCAACCCAGATAAAACAAAAAACGAATATCCACCAACACTAAACTTAATCAACCTACCATTAACGCCAAGCGGAGAGCCTTACAAAATTGTCAGGGGATTACCGCCTGATAGCTATGGTCTCAATATTAACAACTACTTTAGCTAAACTACCAACGATTCAATATGAAAAACCAAGAAGAAATCTACAGCATAATAGATCAAGAATTTACACTAGACATTTCACCCAACTATTTACTGACCATCATGAAGGGTTACCGATTAGGCCCTACTGACCTTTCTGGCCCTTATCATTACGAAGCAATCACACTAGAACAGATTGCTAAAGATCACTTTAATGCCAACAATACGCCAAATAGATTCCTAAATGTTTTACAACAATGGCCTCAGCAATTAAATTGGTCGCAACTCAACCAATATATTGATGAGTTACTACATAGTTGGCTGCAAGATTATAAAACTGGCGCACAACTTCAAGACGCATTGGTGCTCAGCCAATGTATTAAGCTGCAGTCTGAAATCAACACAGATTCGACTACTCCAGTCTGTGACGATAAATTTCACCTTGTACTAGTGCATCTACTCGCGATTGCTACCAACCAGTTTGATCAATATCAGCGCGACTACTCAAAGAGCTTTGATGTAACGACAAGATTACCAAACCACAACGTAATGCTAACGCTCATTAAAAAAGCAGAAGCTGAGCACATAAGCCTAGGTTTACTTTTACTAAATCTGAATATTAATTCTGAAAAAGAGAGAAAGATAAACGCTGACCAATCAAAACTCTCATTGGCGGCTGTCGATTTAATTCAACAACATCTGAGCCAAGATACTAGGCTGTTTTACATAGGGCCGAACGAGTTCGGAATTCTGATTGAGAATTTGCACTTCCCTGCACAGTTGAGTTTAATTGCATCAGAGCTCATTCACGCATTTGAGTCATCATTGCCATTAGTCAATAATAGCCTCATCGTTAAACCATACTTTGGTGGAGTGACGACGTTCAAACACACTTCAAAAACACACTCACTGTATGAGTGTGCAAAACTAGCATTGCATCATGCAATGATTAATCATTATCAAATTGAAATGTATGACCAGCACATTACTAGTGTGTTTTCCAGCACACACTCACTTGAAGAAGCGATAATTGAAGCCTTACAGAATAACGAGTTAGAAGTTTACTTACAACCAATTGTAAGTTTGCCTCATCATGATCTTAAAATTGCAAGCTGTATCAGTGCTGAACTGTTGTTGCGCTGGCATCACCCTGAATGGGTTGGTGTTTCACCGATGCGTCTCATCGATACGATCTACAAAAAAGGATTTGGCAAAATTTTCATCCGCTGGCTAATTAATACGGCATGTCAGCGTATCGCAGAAATTGTCACGACACATCAAAAGAGCTTTTCACTAACAGTCAACTTATCTTCTCCAGACTTATTGGATGCTGACCTCCCAGAACTCATTTCACAATCCATTGCATTATGGGACATTCCAGCAAAGTCTCTTGTGATTGAAATAACAGAAAGTGATTTACTACTAGACGAAAAGAAAGCAATGTCGGTCATTCATAGAATTTCTGAACTTGGCTGTTCATTTGCGTTAGATGACTTTGGGACTGGCTATTCATCTATGACGCGATTACGCAACATGCCGATTAGCTTAGTTAAAATCGACCAATCCTTTGTGAAACAAATCGAACAATCCAGCCAAGATAGAGAAATAGTGCTCTCTATTATTCAATTGGCCCACAGTTTAGGTAAAACCGTGGTGGCAGAAGGGGTTGAAAATTTGAATTGCCTTAATATACTGAGTGAAATGCAATGTGACAAAATCCAGGGCTATTACTACTCAAAATCAATGTCACTAGATGATTTCAACGTATGGCTTCCAAACTTTGAAAGCCAACAAGTACCTCTTAATTAGTCAGCTTTACCAATATTCAGCTCAAATAATAGGCAATCAATCTCTGAACCAACAACAGTAAAGAGTGAGGGTATAATAGCGTTTGTTTATTACGTTTAGCATGGCTGAGCGTACTATTAAAATCTCTATTTAATGATAATCCAATATGCATATTACTACTCGCCTAGAATTTGACGCAGGCCATCGTATTCCCAATCACAAGAGTCAGTGTAAAAACTTGCATGGTCATCGATATGCTATCGAAATTACACTGTCTGGCGATATTATCACTGCAGAAAATACTTCTGATAACGGGATGGTGATGGATTTTTCAGATGTAAAGGCAATTGCAAAAGATGCTGTTGTTAACGTTTGGGATCATGCATTTTTAGTATACCAACACGATACAGAAGTTTTAAACTTCTTAAACACACTTAAAAATCATAAAACAGTTGTATTTCCAACTGTCCCTACTGCTGAAAATATGGCCGCAGAAGCTTTTAGAATTCTAAAAGCACGTTATCAGGACACATATGGTAATCATCTGAAGTTAGAAAAAGTGCGTTTATACGAAACACCAAACAGCTGGGCAGACGCATTAGGCTAATTAAGGCTTAACTGTCTGACTTAATTGCTTGGCATTGCTTTAAGTTCAGCGATTAGCGCATCACGCCAGTTAGGAATAGTGACTGAGAAGTCTCTATGCAATCGATGACAATCTAAACATGAATTAGCCGGGCGCACAGCCGGGGTTGGATACTCTGCTGTGGTAATTGCCTGAATGTTTTCTACCTGTACTTTAAGCGGCTGCCAGCCCTTTACTGACCGCAAATGCGAGTATTCTTCTACGATTGCAGTAGCAAACCCATGCCAAGTGGTAAAACCTGCATTCACAAGGTGATATACACCAGACACATCCCCATGCCATTGACCCAGCACCTGAACAATCGTATCAGCAATACTATGGTTACTGGTTGGCGCACCAGCCTGATCGCCCACGATACTCAGTTGGTCACGCTCTTTAGCTAAGCGCAGAATCGTATTGAGAAAGTTCTTACCGTAGGCACCATACACCCATGAGGTTCTAAAAATAAGGTGTGGCAATCCGACTGAACGAATAGCTTCTTCTCCAGCCAGTTTAGATTTCCCATAAACACTCAAAGGTGCGGTAGCATCATCCTCAACGTAGAGACCAACCTTATTGCCTGCATAGACATAATCTGTTGAAAAATGAATGAGCCTAGCACCAAGTTTGGCCCCTTCTTCAGCTAGCACGCCAGGTGCTACTGCGTTAATCGCATAAGCAAGCCCAGGCTCCGTTTCGGCTTTATCTACAGCGGTATAGGCTGCTGGGTTGATAATCAAATCAGGCTTAATAGCCTGCACTACATCGCGTATTGCTTGCTGATCAGACAAGTCTAACTGGTTTCTATCAAGGCAGACTAATTCGCCAAATAAGGTATGACGCTCAGAAAACGCTTGCTGCAACGCATGCCCAACTTGACCACTGATACCAGTTAATAATATTTTCTTGTACATTCAATACTTTGCAAATAACAGTTTTTATTCAAACACATCGGCATCAGCCAAACTTAAGCCTAACTGATCCTTAGCAGACAACGCAGGGCTAAAATGGCCTGTCAAAGCAGACATGGGCCATTTAATAGCAAGTGATGGATCATCCCACCTAATACAGCGCTCATGTTGAGGTGCGTAATAATCCGTCGTTTTATATAAGAACTCAGTATTATCTTTCAACACTAAAAATCCGTGTGCAAAACCCTCAGGCACCCACATTTGACGTTTGTTTTCAGCAGATAAAACAGCACCTACCCATTGACCAAAAGTTTTAGATTGTTTGCGTAAGTCCACAGCAACATCAAATACTTCGCCTGCAACAACGCGCACTAACTTACCCTGTGGCTGCTGAATTTGGTAATGTAAGCCACGCAGCACATTAGCGGCAGACTTTGAATGATTATCCTGCACGAATTGTGTTTTAACGCCAGTTAACTGCTCAAACGTACGTTGGTTAAAACTTTCGAAGAAAAACCCTCTATCATCACCAAATACTTTAGGCTCCAATATCAACACATCTGGAATTGCAGTTTGAATCGCTTGCATTTAATACACCTGTTCAGTCAGTAGCATTTTTAAATATTGGCCATATGCGTTCTTAATATAACGATTAGCTAACTGATCTAGCGCTGCAGCATCGATATATTGCATTCTATAAGCTACCTCTTCAGGACTTGCGACTTTTAAACCCTGACGTTTTTCTATGGTTTCAATGAACAATGAAGCTTCCAGCAGTGACTCATGCGTCCCGGTATCAAGCCATGCAATGCCGCGCCCCATCACCTCTACCTGTAAATCACCACGTTCTAGGTACGCTCTATTCACATCAGTAATTTCCAACTCACCTCTTGGTGATGGTTTCAATTGTTCAGCGATACTAATCACGTCGTTATCATAGAAGTACAAGCCGGTAACAGCATATCTAGACTTAGGTACAGCTGGCTTTTCCTCTAAACTAACCGCTTGCCCTTGCGCATTAAATTCCACCACACCATAGCGCTCAGGATCACTGACAGGGTATGCAAAAACAGTAGCACCACTCTTGATGGCTGCAGCAGCCTGCGTTTTAACAGCTAACTCATGTCCGTAGAAAATATTATCGCCAAGCACTAGCGCGCAGCTATCATTGCCAATAAACGATTTACCAATGATAAACGCTTGTGCCAAACCATCTGGTGATGGTTGTACCGCAAATTTGATTGAAATGCCCCATTGACTACCATCACCAAGCAACTGCTGAAAGCGTGGCGTGTCTTCTGGAGTAGAGATCACCAAAATATCACGAATGCCCGCTAGCATTAGCGTCGTTAACGGATAATAAATCATCGGCTTATCATAAACAGGTAATAACTGTTTCGAGACAACCTGTGTGACTGGATGCAACCGTGTACCAGAACCGCCCGCTAAAATAATACCTTTCATGCCATTTCCTCACCACGTTCTGAATAGTGTGTTTGAATCCAGTTTCTATAATCACCACTAGTAATGTTGTTCACCCAGTCTTGATGTGCCAAATACCAGTTCACAGTTTTCTCTATGCCAGTTTCAAAAGTTTCCGCAGGTTTCCAACCAAGTTCAGTAGCAATTTTTGTCGCATCAATCGCATAACGCAGATCATGTCCGGGACGATCAGTCACGTATGTAATAAGATCTGCATAAGACTGTCCATCCGCACGCGGTTGTTTAGCATCGAGCATGCGGCATAGTGTTCGTACAATATCAATATTGGTTTTTTCATTCCAGCCACCAACGTTGTAAACCTCGCCAACTTTACCAGCCTCCAGTACACGCCTAATGGCTGCACAGTGGTCTTCAACATACAGCCAATCGCGCACTTGCAACCCATTGCCATAAACAGGCAAAGGCTTACCCGCCAATGCATTGTGAATAACGAGCGGAATTAACTTTTCAGGAAAGTGATAAGGTCCGTAGTTATTTGAGCAATTGGTCGTTAATGTAGGCAGGCCATAAGTATGATGATACGAACGCACTAAATGATCAGATGATGCTTTTGAGGCTGAGTAAGGGCTATTGGGCGCATACGGTGTAGTTTCTGTAAACGCAGCATCATCTTTACCTAATGAACCATAAACCTCATCGGTGGACACATGCAAGAAACGAAAGCCTGCTTTATCAGCAGCATTTAAGGTACCCCAATAAGCACGAACCGCTTCAAGCAAGTGAAATGTTCCTACAATATTCGTTTGAATAAAGTCTTCCGGTCCATGTATTGAGCGATCTACATGACTCTCAGCCGCAAAATTCACTACCGCACATGGTTTATGTTCGGCTAACAAATTTGCGACTAAATGCTGATCACCAATATCACCATGCACAAATAGATGATGAGGGTTATGTTCCAAAGAAACTAGGTTTTCCAGATTACCCGCATAGGTCAATTTATCTAGATTAACCACATGACCTAAACCTTGTTTTACCCACGCCAATACAAAATTCGAGCCTATGAAACCAGCTCCGCCAGTCACAAGAATTGTGTTATTCATCATTTATTACTTTCTTAAATTTACTCATTCTTAGCCCTACTTAATTAAGCTAGACCTCAACTATTCCAAACGCAGTTACCTGATTTTGCAAGACCGGCCAAATATGCCTCATGATCAGCAAGTTCATCAGTAGTCGCATGCTTGATTATGAGTGGAGCATGACTTATCGCACTCATTTCAGCAACGCTTTGGCTAGGCTGATCTAATCCAATCATCAAACTCTCTTGGCCGCGCGTCATCGCCATATATACATCAGCCAACAGCTCGGCATCGAGTAACGCGCCATGCAAAGTTCGCCTAGAGTTATCAATACCAAAATGCTTACACAACGCATCTAGATTGTTACGCTGACCAGGCCGCATCTCTTTTGCAATTTTAAGGGTATCGGTAATTTTGGCAGTAATCGATTCAACCTTTTTCTGCCCTATTAGACCTAACTCACAATTCAAGAAACCAACATCAAATGGCGCGTTATGCATGATCAGCTCAGCATCCGCAATAAATGCAATCAGCTCATTCGCTATGTCTGCAAAACGTGGTTTATCTTGCAAGAACTCAAGTGAAATACCGTGCACCTCTTGTGCACCTTGGTCAATTTCACGGTCTGGATTTAAATAATAATGAAAATGATGCTTGGTTAAACGTCTATTGACAACCTCGACGGCTGCAATCTCAATCACACGATGCCCTTGAGCATGATACAAACCTGTGGTTTCAGTATCTAAGAAAATCTGCCTCATGGCGCACTAACTCCCTTTTGCAAAATTTGCTCTACCCCCTTGTTAGCGAGCATATCAGCACGCTCATTTCCTACGTTACCAGCGTGTCCTTTGACCCACACCCACTCAACTGTATGTTGCTGTGCCAGCACATCCAGAATGCGCCATAAGTCATCGTTCTTCACTGGCTTCTTATCGGCTGTGCGCCAGTTACGTGCTTTCCAGCCAATGATCCATTCAGAAATACCTTTCTGCACATACACAGAATCAGTAAACACTTTTGCATGACAAGCACGCTTTAATGCCTCTAAAGCACGGATCACTGCAGTAAGCTCCATGCGATTGTTTGTTGTTAGCAACTCACCGCCACACAGTTCTTTCTCATGCCCATCGTAACTAATCCAAGCACCCCACCCACCAGGGCCAGGGTTACCTTTACATGCACCATCTGCATAAATTTCTACGGTAGAACGTTTAGCTGCTACTTCTGTTGTCATCAATCAAATTTCACATTATTCATCAATTAATGATGATTATAGAACATCACAGCGCCGAGTACCTTTAATAGAGTTAAATATTGATGCAGACAGCATCAATTTAATACAAAAAATATGTGCCAGAAATCTCCATGGCAAAGATGTGTAATATTTATTAAACAAATGCGTAATTCAGCCGTTAACTGAATATATATGAATTTAATACCAGTTAATCAAAACTAATTGAGTACAAAATTTTAAGCTATAAAGTTAATTAACGATAAGTTTCAATAATAAAGTCGGAATGTAATATGCAAAAAGCGGTCACTTATTTCACCTTATCACTCATTTGTTTTTTTATAAGTATAGGTACAAGCTCGGCCGCCAATTGGGCTAAGCTTAATGAGAACAGCACATCAAAATTAATGATAGATAAACAATCTATCTTAGAGAAAGATAAACTAAAGCGTGCCTGGGTAAAAATTGAATACAAAACTATTCAGAAAAATTTAGAGTCGCCGGATACACAATATAATCTTTCAAAACTACTGTGGTATTTTGATTGCCCGGCACAAAAATCTGCAGCTACACAGGTATTCCAGTACTTAAATACTGAACTTGTGAACTCTGCTGCGATTGATAACGTTAAAGACGCTAAATTTATCGAACCAGTGCCAGAATCTGATTTTGATCGTGCAATGCAGTACGTATGCTCAGCAAACAAAAGTCCAGGTACAAAAGCGGCAACACCGACACCCCCAAAGACTCCTTCAGCAGACACGAAAACTGAAACCAATGCTAGTACCAAGCCTGCTCCTACAGAAGATAAGCCAGTAGAAAACAAGCCAATAGATAGCAAACCGACAGAAGTTAAGCCAGCTGATAAAAATACAGCAAAACCTATCAATAAAAAAAATGAAGGCATCAAAAAGCCTGTTACTTGGAATTACGAGGGAAAAGAAGGCCCAAGTAACTGGGGAAAATTAAGTAGCGAATTTTCAATGTGTGATGCTGGCAGCAGTCAATCACCTATTGATATAGAAGAAAGCTTAGATGCAAATTTAAAGCCTTTAAAGTTGCTACAGAAGTTCCCAGTGAAAGATATTTTGAAAACTAATCACTCTTTACAGCTAAACTTTAGGGATGGCAATATTGTAGCGATAGACAATATGACCTTTAAGTTGAAACAGATCAACTTTCACACACCTAGCGAACACAGTATCAAAGGAAAGTCCTTTCCTCTCGAAGCGCAATTTCTTCATACTGACACCAAAGGCAACACTGCAATTGTTGCCGTTCTTTTCAGAGAGGGAAAAGCTAACCCTGCATTAGAAAAAATCTTAAAACAATTACCAACCGAGAGTGACAAACCGGCCACACTAAAATCAAGAGTGCTTGCGAGTGAAATGATGCCAAGTAATCAAGACTACTATCGGTTTAGCGGCTCACTCACCACACCGCCTTGTACTGAAGGTATACGCTGGATTTTAATTAAAACACCAATCACAGCAACCAAAGCGCAAATAGAAGCGATAGCTGAAATAACGCCACAAAACAATCGTCCCTTACAAGCACTGAATGGTCGCCTCATTGTTGATTGAACTAATTACCCTCATCCATGAGGTGACTCAACTCTCTACAAGCTTATAATAAAAAAGCACCTAGTAGTCATCAGGTGCTTTTCAGTTCGAGTATTTTAAACAAAAATACTTTTCAAGATTTGATCAATCGCTTACTTTTTATCTCTTAGATTGGCTGCAATACGCATTCTCAACGCATTAAGCTTAATAAAGCCACCTGCATCTTTTTGGTCATATGCACCTTTGTCATCTTCAAAAGTTGCGATGTTAGGGTCGAATAATGAGTTAGTTTTACTATCACGGCCAGTCACAATCACGTTGCCTTTGTATAGCTTAACGCGCACCCAGCCATTCACAGTGTGTTGTGTATGATCAATTAGCGTTTGCAATGCAAGACGCTCTGGACTCCACCAGTATCCGTTGTAAATCATGCTAGCGTAACGTGGCATCAAATCATCTTTTAAGTGAGCGACTTCACGGTCTAAGGTTATGGACTCAATTGCACGGTGCGCTTTAAGCAAAATAGTACCGCCTGGCGTTTCATAGCAACCACGTGACTTCATGCCTACATAGCGGTTTTCAACTAGGTCTAAACGGCCTACTCCGTGCTTACCGCCAATTTTATTTAGATGCGCGAGCAAGTCGTGCGCTTTCATCGGCTCGCCATTTAAGCTCACAGGGTCACCGTTTACGTATTCAATATCTAAATATTCAGCAGCGTCAGGTGCTTTTTCTGGACTAACACTCCAGCGCCACATAGAATCTTCAGCTTCTGCAGCCGGGTTCTCTAAATGACGACCTTCGTAAGAAATATGCAATAAGTTTGCATCCATACTGTATGGACTACCACCCTGCTTATGCTTCATATCCACCGGGATACCGTGCTTTTCAGCATAAGCCATTAATTTTTCACGGCTGAGCAAATCCCACTCACGCCATGGTGCAATGATTTGAATATTTGGGTTTAACGCATAAGCACCAAGTTCAAAGCGCACTTGGTCATTACCTTTACCGGTGGCACCATGTGAAATTGCATCGGCATTAGTATCACGCGCCACTTCAATTAAACGCTTAGCAATCAGCGGACGGGCAATAGAAGTCCCTAATAAATACTCACCCTCGTACACAGTATTAGCGCGGAACATTGGGAAAACAAAATCACGTACAAACTCTTCTCGCACGTCATCAATAAAAATCTCTTTGACACCAGCAGCTTTTGCTTTTGCACGCGCAGGCTCTAACTCTTCGCCCTGACCCAAATCGGCTGTGTAAGTCACTACTTCGCATTTGTATTCATCTTGCAGCCATTTCAAAATAACTGAAGTATCTAAACCACCTGAATAGGCCAACACTACTTTATTTACTTTACTCATGATCTCTTTCTATCTATAGATATTTAGCAATTCACTACTAACCTAGGTTAAATGCCGATATTCACAAACATCAACTTCAACTCAAGTTGTCAGTTGCTAATTAAACTTTTCCTAATAACAAATATTCCATCAATGCTTTTTGGGTATGTAACCTATTTTCAGCTTCATCCCACACCACACTTTGTACACCATCAATTACCTCTGCAGAGACTTCCTCACCACGATGTGCTGGCAAGCAATGCATGAATAAGGCATCTTTAGCTGCAACGCGCATCATGTCGCTATCTACTTGCCAGTCGGCAAAGTCGCGCATACGCTCTTCGTTTTCCGCTTCAAAACCCATGCTTGTCCATACGTCGGTAGTCACCAAGTCAGCACCGCGCGCCGCATCCATCGGGTCAGAAAATACTTCAAAATGATCTGTACCGTACAAATTGGCACGCTCTGGCTCTACTTCATAACCTGGTGGCGTAGAAACATGTACATTGAAATCTAATAACTCCGCTGCCTGTAACCAAGTGTGACACATATTATTACTGTCACCAATCCAAGCGACCGTTTTACCTTTAATGGACCCACGATGTTCGATATAAGTAAAAATATCTGCAAGAATCTGGCATGGATGGTATTCATTCGTTAAGCCATTAATCACAGGAACGCGAGAATTTGCAGCAAAGCGCTCGATGATTTCTTGCTCGAAAGTACGAATCATCACTAAATCACTCATACGAGAAATCACTTGTGCAGCATCTTCTACTGGCTCACCGCGGCCTAACTGAGAGTCCCTGGTATTTAAGTAAATCGCAGAGCCGCCAAGTTGCTGCATCCCAGCCTCAAATGACAAGCGTGTACGTGTACTAGCTTTTTCAAAAATCATCACTAATGTGCGATCTTGCAATGGCCAGTACTGTTGGTAATCCTTAAATTGACTTTTGATCCAACGTGTACGCTCAAAGACATACTCAAGCTCGTCACGATTTAAATCATTAAATTGTAAAAAATGTTTTATTGCCATCATAGTTGGTAGTTCAAGTTTTATTAAAACTGACTACAGTTTAGTTATGTTATAAATGATTTATTGTGATAAAAATGTTTTTATTAACACAGACAAACGTTGTACTAACTCTTTTGCTTCAGCTTCATTCATGACAAGTGGAGGCAGCAAACGAATCACCTTTTCAGCTGTTACGTTAATCAGCAATTTTGACTCTAAGGCCATTTTTACTAACTCGGCACATGGGCGGTCTAACTCAATGCCAATCATTAATCCAGCGTTACGCACCGTTACAACACCTTGGGTACCTTGAAACTCAGCAATAAATCCTTCACGTATCAAATTGCCAATATTTTCAGCATTTTCACGTAAATGTTCTTCTTCTATAATATTTAAGGTCGCAAGCCCAGCAGCGGTCGCTAGAGGATTGCCGCCAAAGGTTGAGCCATGCTTACCATAGGTAAATACATCTGCAGCCTTACCACTTGCTACACAAGCACCAATCGGCACGCCTGAACCTAAACCTTTGGCAAGACTCATGACATCAGGTTTAATAGCAGTGTGCTGAAAAGCAAACCAAGTACCTGTTCGCCCAATGCCTGTCTGCACTTCGTCCAGCATCAACAACCAACCATTAGCGTCACAAATCTGACGCAGTTGTTCTAAATATGCACCGGCATCTTTAGGAATATTGATACCACCCTCGCCTTGTACAGGCTCAACCAATATAGCAACAACATTAGGGTGGTGTAGCGCCACTTGCTTAACAGCTTCCACATCATCATAAGGTACACGTATAAAGCCGCTCACTAATGGATCAAATCCAGCCTGAACTTTGCGATTACCTGTTGCAGAAAGCGTTGCTAATGTACGGCCATGAAACGATTGATCCATGACGATAATTTCTGGCGTATTAATACCTTTATTGTGTCCGTAAAGGCGCGCTAATTTAATGGCAGCCTCATTGGCTTCGCAGCCTGAGTTGCAAAAAAACACTTTATCCATGCCTGACACTTCACACAGCTTATCTGCCAATGCCTCTTGCTCAGCAATATTGTAGATATTGGAAACATGAATTAACTTAGCAGCCTGTTTGGCAATTGTATCTACCAATCTGGGGTGTGCATGACCTAAGCCGTTGACTGCAACGCCTGATAGTGCATCAAGATATTGATTGTTCTGGTTATCCCATAGCCACACGCCTTCACCTTTTACAAAGGTAACTGGCTGACGCATATAGGTGTTCATTAAATGGTCTGACATTATTATTTACTCAAATACAAATGATTAAGCAAGGCTAAACCCACGTTAACTTGATCGCAGGAAACCCAAAAAAAATAAAATCCCGCAATTCATCAATGAATGAAGAATCGCGACAACATGTTTGGTTTATTAATTAAAAAACAGTGACGATTATATTTTTACTGAGGGTAAAGAAACTCTCACGAGAGTAGCTGAAAACCTCACTATTGGCAAGTTTTACAGCACAAAACTTATAGATAATTATATAATAATGACTTGATAAAAATAGCAATTTAGGCAAAAATCGCCATCCCTGAAATTTTAACTGCCAATCATATTTTCATATGGCATCTTTAACTTTGGTTTCCCAAGAAGACACAAGCCCTCAACTTCCAGTCGCCTGGTATGTGGATGAAAAAATTTATGCTATTGAACAACAGCATCTATTTTCACATGCACCACATTATCTTGGGCACGAGTTAATGGCACCAAATGTCGGCGACTACCACGTACTAGACTGGATGGGACAAGCAAAAAGCTTGGTACACCAGCAAGATGGCATTAATGCCATTAGTAATGTGTGCAGGCACCGCCAAGCACTCATGCTAAAAGGCAGAGGTCAAACAAAAAACATAGTCTGTCCTCTACATCGCTGGACCTATGACCTTGAAGGAAAACTCTTAGGCGCACCTCACTTTGAGCAAAATCCCTGCCTGAATCTTGATAAAAAAACTTTACAAAACTGGCAGGGTTTACTGTTTGATACCAAACGAGATATCGCAAAAGACCTTGCAAACTTAGGATGCAAACAAGACTTTGATTTTACAGGCTACATGCTAGACCGTGTGGCGGTTGAAGAGTATAACTTCAACTGGAAAACTTTTATTGAAGTGTACTTAGAAGACTACCATGTTGGCCCGTTTCACCCTGGACTCAATCAGTTTGTTAATTGCGAACAGCTAAACTGGGAGTTTGCTGCCAATTACAGCGTACAAACTGTGGGTTTCAAACAGTCACTTAACAAAGCTGGCTCACCAACTTACCAAGCTTGGCAAGAACAGGTAGCAAAATACCATTCAGATAAAACACCCAAATATGGCGCAATCTGGATGGTGTATTACCCATTCCTGATGATTGAATGGTATCCGAACGTATTAGTTGTATCGCACATTATTCCGCGAGGCGTTAACGCATGTACTAATGTGGTTGAATTTTACTATCCAGAAGATATTGGTTTATTTGAACGCGAATATGTTGCCGCACAACAAGCCGCCTATGAGGAAACCGCGGTAGAAGACAATGACATTTGCCAACGCATGCATGATGGTCGCCACGCCCTATTTGCACAAGGTATTGATGAGCGCGGCCCATACCAACACCCGATGGAAACTGGTATGGAGCATTTTCATCAATGGTACCGCCAGCAAATGCAACAGCATATTCCATCTGCTTAAGCTTGATGTAAGTTGAGCGCCGTCTATGAATCATTGCATATGAAAAAATCTGGCTACGCCCTACCTAATTTAGGTAGCCTATGGATGCTGGTAGCCGCTTTGGGGTTTGCTATCATGGGCGCACTTGTTAAACTGGGCGCCCAAAAGTTCAGTAGTGCGGAACTCGTATTTTATCGTTCATTGTTTGGGTTAGTGTTTATCGGCTTGTTCATTTTTTATAAGAAACTACCACTAGCCTCACCAGTGATGTACAAACAAATGTCGCGAGCTGGCGTTGGTTTCACCGCACTGATTCTATTCTTCTACGCCATCGCACATTTACCATTAGCAACAGCCATCACGCTCAATTACACATCCCCTTTGTTTTTAGCGATATTCATGCCTTTCTTCTTGCATGAAAAACCAAAAAATACATTACTCATTGCATTGGCGATTGGCTTTGTTGGGGTGAGCTTATTATTGAAGCCCACTATCAATCAATCGCAATGGCTAGCTGGTTTTTTGGGCTTGCTATCAGGCATAGGTGCAGCACTGGCTTATGTGCATGTCAAACAACTAGGGCAGGCTAACGAGCCTGACTGGCGTACTGTATTTTACTTTACGCTGGTTTCTTCGGTCTGCGCGGGCGCATGGATGCTGTTTGACCACTTCCATGCATTGGTCTGGCTAGATTTGCCCATACTAATAGGCTTAGGTGTATCTGCCACAATTGCACAGCTTGCGCTCACACGTGCTTACCGCACTGGGGATACCCTAGTAGTGGCAAGCCTTGCCTATGTCACTATTTTACTGGCAAGTATCATTGGCGTGATTTGGTGGCAGGAACATTTGAGCTTGGATGCATGGATTGCCATCGGCTTGATTATTTTGAGTGGCATTATCAGCATACGTACAACACGTTAGAATTAACGCTTCACTCTATCAATGCCATGATAGAAAATGACGTAAGAAACAACTTATGCCCTCACGTCACTTTGACTAATGGTGATTGGGAAATATTAAGCAACTTCAATATTAGTAATATTAGGCGTCGAGTAAGCCGCTACGCATCGCAATCAGCGCAATTTCCGCGGAGTTGTTAGCATTCAGCTTTTGCTTGATATTGTACAAATGTGTGCC
>Ga0208753_100028_pt1 | contig 80253 bp, 84 predicted proteins | sample LakWasMet37_LOW7_2_FD_183877 | JGI IMG/M metagenome (GOLD analysis project Ga0208753, IMG submission 183877) | Freshwater sediment methanotrophic microbial communities from Lake Washington under simulated oxygen tension - Sediment Metagenome... | ecosystem: Environmental > Aquatic > Freshwater >... | reverse complement strand
TCCCGCAGGGTCTGCCGGATTTCTGCCGGTCACCTGCCGGTCGAGTCCAGCCAGGATCGCCCGGCCAAGCGGCTCGTCGGGGGCTGCCTCGGCGCCCCGGATGGTTCTCTCCCCTACGCCCAGCATCTTCGCCGCTTGGGCCTGCGTCCAACCCCGCGCCTGACGCCAGGCGTGCAGTTCGCCGCCGGTCAGCAGCGACGGCGCCGCCGGTCGCTCGGTCGGTGCGATTCCGTGGACGAGGCGGTCGCGGACCCACTGCGGTGGGTACAGGTGGCAGCGCCCCGCGCGGGTTCGCGCTTCGTTTGGGTTCCAACGGGCCAGCCCGAGCCCGCCCACGCGCTGCAGCTCGGCGAGGTTGCGGTCGAGTGCCACCCACGCCCGACCAGGGTCGTGTGCGGACACGGGAATCCCGGCCGTGTCGAGGAGCCTCTCCCCCGTGAGGGTCAGGTGGTCCAACCCGTCGGCGGTGTCCCAGCGCCACCGAATGGGCAGGATCAGCCCGAGGGCGAGCGCGTACGGGAAGCGGGCGTGGTCGATCGTCGCGAGCTCGGTCGGGGCCGGCGCCCAGAGCCGCCCGATGGAGCCGTCGGCGCGGCGGACCCCCTCGTAGAGCGCCGGGTGGATGACGAGCTCGAGCCCCTGTAGCGCCCACTCGGACCCGCGCAGGGCCTCGCCACGCTGGGTCACAGCGAGCACCGGACCGCGCAGTCGCAGGGTGCCGTCTGCGTGATAGACGGCGACCTCCATGCGGGTCAGGGCCTCGACCTCCGCGGCGACCGTCGCGCGCAACTCGGGCGTGCGACGGGAGCGGTCGGCGTAGCCGAGCGCGTCGAGGTGGTCCTCGAGGGACCAGCGGATGCGCCCCGTGCGCCCGGCCTCAGTGAAGAGGCACTGCAGGGCGGCCCAGTGCCGGAGCCCCTGCCACGATCGCCATGCCTTGATGGCGTGGACGATCCGCTCGGGCAGCTCCTGGACGTTGAGCCGCAGGCCGAGTTGCTTGCTCGGGTGGAGGATCTCGGCCCAGCCGTCGCGATGGGTCGTCGTAAACGGGCGCCGACGGTTCTTCGGCAGGTCGCGCCACCGGTCGATCAACGCGTGGTGGACGTTGCCGGCGTCGAGGGCCATGAAGGGCCGCGCTCGGTCGCGCTCGATCTCGCGCCATGCGAGGTATGCCCGGGCGGCGAGCGCGACGGAGACGGGCGGCTCGTCGTCCTCCGCGTCGCGGCCCCCGGATGCAAAGAGCCCGCGGATCCGGTCGCAGCAGGCAACTGCGGCGGCGGGGTCCGGCGCTCGCTCGCCGAGCCAGGCGACCACGTCGGCAGGGGCAGCGGCGAGGGGCCAGAGCGGGAGGCCGGCGCTGCCCTCGACGCTGACCTCGATGGCCATCCAGGCGGCCGGGTCGGCACCGAGGTCGGCGCTCGCTGCAACGAGCGCGGCGAGGTGCGGCTCGGTGTCGGAGAGGCCCGAGGCGCGCACCCGCTCGACCACGGCCGCCCGTATTGTATCGGCGACCAGCGGCCGAAGAGCGCCCTCGAGCATCGGGGTGTCGGAACGAACGAGAAGGGCGCGGGCGTCGGAGCGACGCACGACAAGGGGGGTCATGAAGCTCCGATGGGAGAGCCACTCAGGCAGTCCACGATCATCCGTCACTCGCTACCAGACGAACCACGTCGTCGAACCTCAGACCACCTTTTGCGGCGTCCTTCAAGCCGTCGATCCCGTTCATTGGAACATCAGGCTCCTAGGTTGTCGAGCGATCAGGTCATCAGCAACCTGATAAACCAAGCGCTTAGGTTGTCAAGGCACTGATTGCCTGGAGCACCGGACTGACGAACGACCGTCGGGTGTCACGGAACCCTTCGGTCTATGAGAGTCGAAGGGCGAGGATGAGACGGCCCGCACAGCCCATCCCCAGCATCATTCGAGAGACTTGCTGCTCCTCGGCCGGTGTACCGTCCGGCGACCATGGCAGCCATCCTTCCGCGGCAGCTCGATCGGCTCGAAGAACACGAGTTTCCCAAGGGGTTCAACCCCAAGGCCGTGCGGGCGTTCCTCGACGAGACCGGCGCGTCCGGTGGGGCCGAGCTGGCGAACTCGCAGTCGATCATCCGCGACCTTTGCACCCTCCTCGGGGTCGCGGCGCCGAAGCTGAAACACGCGGGGTCGGACAACCCCTACTGCTTCGAGGAGGACGTGAAGGAGGGCAAGGCCCACCGCCGCATCGACGTCTACAAGCGCGGCTGCTTCGTGTTGGAGGCGAAGCAGGGCGCCGACCCGAAGGCTGAGCCCGCGGACGCCCTTCGGAAGCTCGGAGATCTGCTTGTCCCGCCCCTATCGCGATGAGCCGAGAAATCAAGCCGCTTTGGCACCGTCGCCCTGCCCTCAACCCACCCGCCGCCGCTCGATCAGCACCAACACCGCCGATAGTCCCAACACGGCGGCCAGCACGCAGGCCACCTCGCCGATCACCGCCGCCAGCCCGAAGCTGTTGAGCGCTCGGTTAGCGCTCGTGAGCAACGAGCTGTACCCGAAGATCGTTGTAAGCGAACACACCACGATGGCCCCGCCGGTCTCCTGCACCGCGGCCTCGATCGGGTCGTTGCCCGTGCCTGCCTCGACCTCCTGGGCGTAGCGGCGCATCACGTTCACGGCGTAATCGACGCCGATCCCGAAGGTGATCGGCAGCGCCACGAAGTTCAGGAAGTTCAACCGGAGCTTCATCACGGTCATCGTCCCGGCCATCCAGGCGATGCCCGTGAGCAACGCGAGAAGTGTCAGCGCACGGTAGCGCCACCGCCGGAACGACACCAGCACCAGCGCCAGCGTGGCCACGAAAGACGCCAGCACCGCCCGCGGACCGTCGCGCCAGATCGCTTCGATCATGTCCGCGTACACGGGTGCGTTGCCCACCACCTTCGGGCGGTGACCCTCTGGCGTGCGCGCCCGTCGGATCGCCTCGGACCACGCCACCAGGTACCGCCCGTCCCAGATCGACGCTCCGGGCCTTTCCTCCACGAACATCAACCGCCCCCGAGTGCCGTCGCGCTCCGTGTAGAGCGAGGCCACCGAGGCTGGGAGGTCATCATCTCCCAGCGCGCGCAGCGTTGCCGGAGGGAGGTAGGTGTCGAGATCGCGCTGTGTGGCAGGTGAAGCGTGCTCACGTGCCTCCAACATCCAGCGCCGCAGATCGGCGACCACGTCGAGCTTCGCCGCCTGGTCGGCGGGCAGCAACTCGTCGATCGTACGCACCGGGCCGAAGGGCGCACGGTGGCGGTCACGCAGGTCCTCCAGCGATGCCTTGAGGGGCGCCACGTCCTCGCGCCGATCGACCAGCACCGCGATCGCACTGCCGGACCCGGTGCGCCCGACGATGTCCCCGGCCAGTCCGTTCAGGTCGCTCGCGCGCGATGTCTCCGGCCGCACCGATGCGAGGTTGCGGAAGTTGTAGTCGAGCGGGTCGAGCGCGATCGCCACTCCCGCGAGCACCATCCCCGCGATCGCCAACAGCCCTGAAGCACCCGCGAGTGCGATCGGGTGGCGCCGCGCCGCACGCGCGAAGAGGACGCCGTAGGGGTTGGCGCGCTCCGCGCCGGGCGGGAGCGGGCGCCAGCGCTCCCAGAGCGCCGTGAACGACGGGAGGATGAGCAGGGTGAGCGTCCAGCAGATGACCATCCCGGTACCCCCGATGATCCCGAAGTCGCGGAAGCCACGGAAGTCCGTGATGACCAGCGAGCCGTACGCGAGCGACGCCGCGAGCGACGCCGTGAAGGTGCCCGCCCAGGCACCCTCGTGCGTCGCGGCGATGGCGTCAGTCACCGGGCGGCCGGCGCGGCGCTCTTCGAAATAGCGCGCCAGCCAGACGATGCCGGGGTTGATCCCGTTACCGATCACGATGCTCCCGAGGAAGGCCGTCGAAGTGTTGAGGTGCCCGACGGTGAGCCGCGCCAGCGCGAAGGTGGCCACCACCGGCACCAGCAGCGCCGCGCCCAGCAGCACCACCGCCCGCGGTCGGCGGAAGAGCCCCACGATCGCCAGTACACACAGCCCGATGGTGAGCAACGTGGCGATCACCAGCTCGCGCTCGATGGCGTCGTGCTCTGTGAGGGCCACCAGCAGGTCGCCCGCCAACGACACCGTGAGGTCGGGCGCGAAGCTACCCGCCGGGAGGGAGGCTATCTCCTGACGCACCCGCGCGACCAGGTCACCCGCCTGCGCCGCGTCGCCGCCCTGGAGATCAACCCGCAGGAAAATCGCCAGATGCCGCCCATCGCGGTGCAGGAAGAACCCCCCGGGAAAATGCTCGGCCTCGGTATCGACGCGCTGCATCTGCGTGCGGGCCCGCGCGACGAGCGCGTCGGCGGACTCCGGCGGGTCGTCCAGGTTGACGTACCCTGGCATCGCGCTCGCCCGGTCGTACTCGATGCGCCGACGGAGCTCGTCGCGGGCACGCGTCAGGTCGGCGAGCGGCGCGTAGAGGTGCCGGTGATCGCGAACGAACTGCTGGTAGTCGCCGACGTTCCACTGCACGCGGCGCACGCGTAGCGAAGGGGGGAGGTGCTCAAGGCGCGCGGTGATGGCCGTGGCGTACCGACGGAGCGCCGCGTTGTCTCCGGATTCCAACACCAGCGTGAGGGTCGAGAGGCCGCCCACCCGGCGCTGCCCGTCGTGCAGGTCGCGCACGCTGGGGGCGCTGCGCGGGAGCAGCTCGATCCAGTCGCTGTGCAGCTCGAGGCGACGCACCAGCGGGAGCAGCGCCAGCGTGAGCAGGAGTGAGAGCAGCGCGACGAGGGGGGCGCTGCGGACCTGTGCCTGGGCGACGCGGGCGAAGAGCGGGGCGGGGGACGGGCAGTTAGTCATGGCGGGGCGGGCGAAGGGCGGAAGGCGCGGCGCACGAACGACAACAGCACGGCTGTGTAGGTGAGGCCCACGAGCACATCGATGACCCAGTGGTGATCGAGATAGACCGCGGCGAAGCACATCAGTAGAGCGTAGCCGACGGCGACGACACGCAGGGGGCGGCTCAGGTAGGGCCACGTCTCCAGCGCGAGCAGCGCGGGGTAGGCCACGTGGAGCGACGGCACCGCGCCGAAGATGTCGTTCGAGCGCCCATAGAAGCCGCGGAAGTACGCGACGCCGAGGAGCATATCGACGCGTGCGAGGCTGGGGCCGGCGCTCGGACGCGCGGCGAGGTCGACGACGCAGCCGTACGAGTGAAAGTACCAAGGCGGCGCGGCGGGGAAGACGTGGTACGTGATGAAGCCCGCGACGTTGAGCAGGAGGAACGTCCACGTGAAGCGCTGGAGCCGGTGAAAGTCCTTGCTGTAGAGGAACACCGCGGCGCCGAGGACCGCGAAGATGTACGTCCCGTAGGGGACGGCGCAGAGGACGTCGAGGACGAGGCTGGGGTGCGCCTGCACGACGTCGTGGATGGTGCCCATCCGCCCCCCCCCGTAGGACACACCGAACAGGGCCATCTCGGCCTCGCGCAGGTCGCAAACGTGCACGCGTTCCAGGGAGAGCCCGACGTCCTTCACGAGGCGCATCGCGTCGTATAGGAAGGCCACGATTCCCACCGGGAGCAGGCCTGTGAAGAGCCGTCGGCGCGTGAAGGCGAGCGTTGGGACGAGCACCATGCTGGCGATCATTTCCCAGCGCACCTCCCCTTGCGAGAGGATGTAGAGGGGCCAGAGGACGAAGGGGGCGGAGGCCACCCACGGGAAGAGGCGGCCGCGCGCGAAGCCAGGCAGCGTCGGGTCGTCGTGGCTCATCCGCGCCTCCAGAGTCCGGTCTCGAGGACGCGGTCGAAGACCTCGCGCAGCAGCCCGACAACGTTGCGTGCGGTCGCCGCGTCGAGGGTGAGCGCGGGCTGCAAGCGCACCCGTGGGGCGTAGGTCATCGCGAGCAGGCCGCGCTGCACGCACCGGGCAAAAATCGCACGCGTCACGACCGCGGGTAGAGGTTTGCGCGTCGCCTTGTTGCTCACCAGTTCGATCGCCAGGAACATCCCTCGCCCCCGCACCTCACCCACAAAGGGGTAGCGCTCGACGAAGGGCGCGAGCTCGGCGAGCAGCACCTCGCCCACGGCGTGCGCGTTGGCAACCAGGCCCTCCTCGTCGATGGCCCGCAACGCAGCAGCGCCGGCAGCAGCGCCAAGGGGGTTGCCCCCGTAGCTCGAAGACGAGCCCGACGGGTCCGACCACGGCTTCGCGCGTGAGATCTCGTCGGTGGTGAGCAGCCCACTCAGGGGGAAACCTCCACCAAAGGCCTTGCCGAGCGTCACGATGTCGGGCGTCACGCCGCTGTGCTCGACGCCCCAGTAGCGGCCCGTGCGGCCGAAGCCGGTGATCATCTCGTCGGCGATGAGCAGCGCGCCAAGCTCCTTCGCGAGGTCAGCCACACCGCGAAGCCACGCGTCCGGCGGGATGACGTTGCCCGCGGTGCCCTGCATCGGCTCGACGATCACCGCGGCCACGGCGCCCGCCGACGCGGCCTTCACCTGCTTGCGCGCGAGGTCGAGGCAAGCGAGGTCGCAGCGGTCGGGCGTGAGCTTCACCGGGCAGCGGTAGCAGTCGGCGTAGGGCACGAGGTGCGAGCCCGGCACCATCGGTCCGAGGCCCTCCTTGAAGCTCGACCCCATGAGCGAGAGCGCGCCGTGGGTCTTGCCGTGGAAGCCCCCCCAGAAACTCACCATCTCGTACTTGCCGGTGTGGCAGCGCGCGAGGCGCAGCGCACTCTCGACCGCCTCGGCGCCGCCCGAGTAGAGCTGCAGCCGGTGGAGCTTCTTCGTCGGTGCGTGCGCAGCCACACGCTCGACGAGCTCGACCCGCGCCTCCGCGGTGAGCGACCCGACCGAGGCCCGCGCCACCTGTGACTGGATCGCCTCGACCACCGCTGGGTGGCTGTGCCCGAGGGCATTGACCCCGATGCCGCCGATGACATCGAGAAAGGTGTTGCCGTCCACGTCGGTAATCGCACTGCCAACGGCCCGGTCCACGGCAATGCCGGCCATCACGGCGTAACCCTGCACGCCGGGCGCGATGTGGGCATCCTCGCGCTCGCTGAGTGCAATACTCCGGGGGCCTGGCACCGTGGTCGCGAGGTGGGGCCGCTGGTCGGGTGGGTGCGAGGGGGGCCGCGTCACGCAGCCTCCGGAGCGCGGGGAAAGACGAATCGTCGGTGCATGGGGAAGTTCCAGAGGAAGCCAACGGCGAGGGAGACGACGACACGGGCCGCGAGGTACTGGACCCCGAGGCGCGAGGCGAGGCCGTACTCCCCTAGGGTGTTGAGCCCGAGGCTCGCGCCGGCGACGAGCGCGTAACGCAGCGCCTGCTCGGCGACGGAGCCGGTGTGGCTGCGGAAGATCCACCGTCGCGCGAGGGTGAAGTTGGTGACCGCGCCCGCGAGCGCCCCGAGCGCGGTCGCGGCCACGGGGTGGGCGCCGACGCGCTCGACGAGAAACACGAGCGAGCCGAAGTCCACGACCGTCGCCACGATGGAGCCGATCTGGTGGCGACCGAGGGTGCGCGCGAGGGAGTCCGGTCTCGCGCCGCCCAACGGCGGGACGCGGCGAGCGTCGAGGACCCGCATGAGGGCGACGAGGCGGCGCACCGCGGAGATGTTGGCGATCAGCGCGACGGCGGCGAGAGCGGCAAGCATCGGGGCCTGGGTGACCCACAACGCGCGCCCGACGGATAGGGCCGCAACAATGGGTGTGAACCCCACGCCGAGGGTGAGATAGAGTGCGCGCTCCGGACGACGCATCGATCCGCGTGGGATCTCGGCACGCAGCGCGTCGGCTTTAGCGCTGACATAGCTGGTGAGCATCGATCCGAGCAGCGCCGCGATGGCGAGCAGCATCCAGCCGAGCTCCCCACGGTAACGCACGGCGAGCGCTGCTAGGAAGGCGAACTCCTGGTAGCGGTCGGCAGTCGCGTCGAGCACCTCGCCCGCCTCGGAGGCGCGGCCGGTGGCGCGCGCGACGAGGCCGTCGAGCGCGTCGCCGAGGGTGGCCACCGTGACGAGCAGCGCGGCGACGCCGAAATGACCGAAGGCCACAGTCAGCGCAGCGATGAGGCCGAGGGCGAGCGACGCCAGGCTGATGGCGTTGGGGGTGACGCCCGCGCGGCCGAGCCACGCGCCCACCGGCTGGAGAACCCAGTAGCCCGCGGACATGGCGCCCTCGTCGAAGAGAGCGCTGCCGCCGTCTTTCTCGACGCGACGGTAATGCTCCCGCCCGTGGAGGAGAGCGTGGACCCCGTAGCAGAAGGCCGCCAGGAAGACGAGCCCGAGCAGCGTGAGCGAGCAGGCGAGGTCGATCATCAGGGCGCCCAGCGTGGAAGCGCGACCTCGCCCCCCCGGGCGACGGCGGACTGGTACGCGGCCTCGATGAGCGCCACGCACTGGACCGAGTCGCGCAGCTCCGGCCCGACGCACTCCCCGCGATCGATGGCCCCCGCGAACTCCTGGTGAAGCGCGCGGAACCACGCGGTGTGCGACGCGTCCATCCATGCTGAGGAGACGAGGCGCTCCGACTGCACCCAGCGGTCGCCCTCGTCTGTGCGGGTCATCACGGAGAGTTCGACCGCGTCGTCTTCGACCCGGATGGCGCCTCGCTCGCCATGTAGAGTGTAGATCACCTTGCGTACGCCCGCGGTCCAGGTGAGGTGGGCCGTGGCGACGCCGCGGTCGAACTCGACCGAGCAGGACAGGTTGTCCTCCGTGTCCTCGCCCGCGGAGGTCCAGGTGCGCGCAGAGACGGAGCGGGGCTCGGATTTCAGCCAGTCGAAGGCCAGGTAGAAGGTGTGGCTCCCGTGGTCCATGCCGATGCCACCACCGGAGTACTGGCGCTGGCGCCGCCAGTGGGGATTCCACTCCGCGACGCCACGCGCGTGGGTGCTGCGGAAGGTGTCAAGCGTGACGCGGCGCACCTCGCCGATGACGCCCTCGTCGAGCATCGCGCGGACGGCCTTCACCACCGGCGCGTGCTTGTAGTTGTGGCAGGGGAAGAGCACCTGCCCCGCCTGCCGCGCGTGCGTGACCATCGCGCGCGCCTCCTCGACGGATGGCGCGAGGGGCTTCTCGCAGAGTACGTGCAGCCCGCGTGCGAGAGCCTCGTGGGTCACCGCAGCGTGCAGCGACGGAGGCACCGACACCACCACGAAATCGAGCTCCCCCGTCTCGCCATCGAGCATCGCGCGGTAATCGTCGTAGAGGTGTGCGGCGGGCAGCGCTGCGGCCGCGAGGGAGAGGCGGGCTGGGGTGACGTCCGCCACGGCGACGACCTCGAAGCGCGCGCGGTCCTCGTCCGCGCCCGATTGCAGAAACGCCGGGACGTGCCCGCGCGAGGCGATGAAGCCGTAGCCGACAACGGCGCCACGGAGGGTGCGCATGACCCGTTACGCCTCTTCCCGCGCGATCCGCCGGAGGGCGTCGTGGAGGCGTGAGTGCTGCGCGAAGAGGTCGTGCACGGGGAGCGTCCCGGCGGGGCTCATCGGAGCCTTGAAGTAGAACCCCAGCCAGTCCTGCATGCCGCTCATCCCGGCGCGCTTCGCGAGGTCGAGCAGCAGCGCGAGGTCGAGCACGATCGGAGCCGCCAGGATCGAGTCGCGACAGAGGAAGTTGATCTTCATCTGCATCGGGTAGTTGAGCCACCCGAACAGGTCGATGTTGTCCCATCCCTCCTTCTGGTCGCCGCGCGGAGGGTAGTAATCGATGCGAACCTTGTGGGCGACGTTGCCGTAGAGCGCGGGGTGCTCGCCCGCGTGGAGGATGCTCTCCAGCACGCCGAGCTTGGAGACCTCCTTCGAGCGGAAGCTGTCCGGGTCGTCGAGCACCTCGCCGTCGCGATTGCCCAGGATGTTGGTGCTGTACCAGCCGCGCAGTCCAAGCATCCGGGTCTTGAGCCCCGGCGCGACGATGGTCTTCATCAGGGTCTGGCCAGTCTTGAAGTCCTTGCCCGCGATGGGAACGCCCCGTTCGCGCGCGAGTTCGTACATGGCCGGGAAGTCGAGCGTCAGGGCGGGCGAGCCGTTGGCCATCGGCACACCCTCCTGGAGCAGCGCCCACGCGTAGATCTGCGAGTTGGAGATCTCCGGCGAGTCGTGGCGCAGGCCGTCCTCGAACCGTTCGATGGTCTGATGTACCGCGGAGGCTTCGCGGTAGACCTCGGTCGAGCCGCACCACACGGCCACCGCACGATCGCACCCCTCGTCGCGCAGGAAGCGCCGGACGTCCTCGCGCACCTGCTCGACCATGTGGGCCTTGGAGGGAGCCGACTTCACGTGGGTACCGTGGAGGCGCCGCACGAATTCCGGGTAGAACACCGCGGGCATGGGCTTCACCGCGCGAAGCTCTTCGGCCACGAGACCGAGGTGCTTCTCGCTGAGCACTTCGGCGTTCGTCGCGCTCGCGAGGGCGTCGTCGGGGAAGAGGTCCCACCCTCCGAAGGCGAGCTGATGGAGACCCGCGAGCGGGACCGCCTCCTTCAACGGAACCTCCTCCGCTCCGTTGGCTCTTCGCAGCGGGAGCGTCCCCATCTGCGTGAGCGACCCGACGGGCAGTCCGAGACCACGGCGGGCGAGCATCACACCCGCGATGGTGGTCGTGGCGACGGCGCCCATGCCAGGCAGCAGTACGCCCAGGCGACCGGAGGGAGGGACTAGACGAGACTGGCTCATGATGTGGCTTTCGGGGAGGAGGGGAGAGCGTCATGGCCCACACCGGTGCATCGAGCTCGCGCGCCATCGAGGAAGAGGTGGATCACTGCATCCGTGCGGTCGGCCACGCTGGTGACGGTTCCGGTCATCTGCTGCCGGATGAAAACGCCGCGGAACAGGCCGAACACAGCCGGCGCATAGAGGGGCGCTCCCTCGGGGCGGAGCACGCCCGTGGCCACGCCGCTCGCCATCAGGCGATCGAAGCGATCGAACATCTCCCCCATGGTGTCGCGCATCGAACACAGCGCCTCCGCCCGCTCGGCACCCATCCCTCCCTGGTTCAGCAGGATGAAGTACGCACGGTGCGTGTCGAAGAACTCCAACTGCGCACGGATGACGCGGCGGAGCGTCTCCTCGAAGGGGAGCTCACCCTCCGTCATGAGGGATCGGTCGAAGAGATCGAGGAGTTGCTCCTTGCGCTGGGAATGGAGGGCCGCGATCAGGGTCTGGCGGTCGCTGAAGTAGTTGTAGAGCGTGCCCACCGCGACGCCCGCACGGGCCGCAATGTCCTCCATGCGCGCGCCCTGTACACCCTGCTCCGCAAACACTCCCTCCGCGGCGTCCAGGATGGTGCCGCTCGTCAAGAGCTTGACGCGGTCTCGCAAGCTTTTGACGGTCTGTGGATTTTCTGAATCATGACTCATCGAACGTGACTACTACTTCACGACGTGAGGCGGTTCAAGCCCGATCTCGATGAGATGTGGTGGGCACGCCACAGCTCGATCATTATTCAGGCCTCGTGCTGTTTCCGCCCATCGCGACCGCAGATGTCCCTCCCAACGCGACAGCGAGGGGCTCGGACCCGCCGCACCGTCGTTCGGGGAACTGCTCCGCCCGCAGGTACCCAAGGAGATCTTCGGGCTTCTCATCGAGCACTTCGGCCCCGGGCGGTTTTTCGCCCACTCGGGCAGTGGTCGGGAGGGCCGCTTCCGCTGCGAGGCGCTTGTCCCGGAGACGCTACCGGCAACTGACGACGCTCTCGGTGCGCTACGCGCGCTGGGACCTGTCGTGCGTGGACCTCTACGACGAGCGCCACGGCACGCGGCTGTGCGTCGTCGTGCCCCTCGACAAGGCCGCCAACGCCGACGGTCGGCGGCACGTGCGTGAGGCGCCGACGCCCGTCGGCGATGCGACCACGCCGATGCCCGAGCCCGAAGCGATCGCGCCGCGCCTGCGCGAGCTGATGGCGCAGTACGCCGCGACGGGGCTGCCGCCCGCGTACGTGCCCCGGGCGGCGACGCCGTCGGACGCGACCGCCGAGGCCGCTGCGCAGACCGGTCCCAGCAACGAGGAGTCACGATGAGCGCGAGGGCATGGTCGGCGCTGGGTCTCAAGTACAACCCCTTCTCCCCCGACGTCCCGGTCGAGGCGCTGTGGGTCTCGCCGAAGACCGAGCACTTCTGTTGGCGGGTCAACAACCAGGTGCGCGAGGGCGGCTTCGCGCTCGTCACCGGCGACGTCGGCACGGGCAAGTCGGTGACGCTGCGCGTGCTCGCCGAGCGCCTCGGCGGGCTGCGTGACGTCGCCGTCGGCACCCTCACGCACCCGCGCAGCCGCGTCGCGGACTTCTACCGCGAGCTCGGCGAGCTCTTCGGAACCACCTGCACCGCGAGCAACCGCTGGGGCGGCTTCAAGGCCCTGCGCGAGAAGTGGCACGCGCACATCGACGCGACCCTGATGCGCCCGGTGCTGCTCATCGATGAGGCGCAGGAGATGTACCCCGAGGTGCTCTCCGAGCTGCGCGTGCTGACCAGTACGTGCTTCGATTCGAGGGCGATCCTGACGGTGGTGCTCGCCGGCGACGCGCGGCTGCCGGAGATGTTTCGACGCGAGGAGCTGGTGCCGCTCGGCAGCCGGATGCGCGTGCGGATGACGCACGAGTACGCGACGCGCGAGGAGCTGCGCGGCTGCCTCGTGCATCGGCTCACGCAGGCTGGCAACGCGACGCTCGCGACGTCGCAGTTGCTCGACACGCTGTGCGAGCACGCGGCGGGCAACTACCGCGTGCTGCTCACGATGGCCGCCGAGTTGCTCGACGCCGCCGTCGCCAAGGAGCAGACGACGCTCGACGAGAAGCTCTACCTGGAGGTCTTCGCCCCGCCCGCGGCGCGGCGGGCCGCGGCGCCGACGGCGAGGGCGGCGCGGCGATGAACTCCCCGCGGAGCCCGCTCGGGATCGAGACGCGGCTGACCCCGGAGATGCTCGCCGAGACGCCCGAGCGGGCCACCGTCGAGGCCCTGCACGCGGTGCTCGACGTCACCGTCCTGGCGCTGATCGCGGCCAACCCCGAGCTGCTCGACGACGGGTGGTCCGCGATGCCCGAGCGGGCACAGATCCCCTGCCTCCGAGTCGCCCACCGGATCCTCGGGCACGGGCACGCGCTGCGAAGAGAACAGGTGCGCTACGCGCACCTCCTCGACCGACAGCGTGAGCGCACCGCCGACCTGCCCAACGACGACCTCCCTTTCTGACGGCGACCACGCGACGCGAGGACGTCGTCGGTCGTCCTCACCCGCTCGCCCCGATCCCATCAAAGAGCGTGATCGAATCACCATCAAGAAGCGTGACCACGCTCACGGCTCGCGGGCGACGCCGTGGTGGCCACGCCCGCCCGCTCCTGGGACCGCGCGCAGACGGTTGAGGACCCAGCCCATGTTGCCGCCCTGATCGCCAGCCGCCCGCAGGCGGGCACGCAGGTGCTCTGGACGGTCGTGGTGGTCAACCTCAAGCGGGCTGCGCGGCTGCTGGCCGGGCGAGCGACGATGCCGACGCTCGCAGCCCCGACACGCGAGGAGGCCGCGTGACCCAACCCCGACGGCGGTCACCACGCCGCCGACGCGCGCCGTGTGCAGGACGGACCTGCGCCGCGCCGACGCGCGTGCGGTGACCGACGAGCCCTCGCCCGAACGGACGCCCGGATCGGCCGGAGGTCACCTCGCTGTCAGAGCGTTTCCCGTCGGCCTCGCGGAGTGTCCTTGACAAGAGAACGATCGTTCTCTAGATGGAAGCGATCCTTCGCATGCGGAGGCAACGATGAGCAACAACATGCAAGCCCGTCGCTACGCGCGAGCGCGGGCAGAGATCCTGGAGTCCGCGGCGCGAGCCTTCGCCAGGAAGGGCTTCCACGGCACGAGCATCGACGACGTTGCCCGTGAGGCCGGGATGTCTCCCAGCTCCCTCTACCGCTACTTCGACGGCAAGGAAGCGCTCTACCGAGCGCTGGTGAACAACATCGCGGAGGTGGTCCTCGCCCCGTTCGGCGATCCCCTGTTGCCCACGCTGCCCTTTGGCCAACGGCTGGAGTGGTTGGTGCGCCGCCAGCTCTCGACGGTCGAAACACACCGCGAGTTCTTCATCACGTTCGCCTCGGACAGGGCCTCGATGGACTGGCAGCTGGCAGGTAAAGAGGACCCGGTCGGGGATGCCTACGACCGCTGGGTGGCGGCGTTCCGAGCGCTCCTCGAGGAAGGAGTCGCCGATGGGGCGCTGCGACCTCTCGACACCTGGAACACCGCCTATCTCGTAAGCGGCGCGCTCAGCGCGACCATCTTCCGCTGGATCCGCGGACAGCTCCCCGTCGCCCTCCAGGATTACGTCCCGAGCCTGCTCGACATGCTCCTCTGCGGCATCCGCTCGGAGCACCAGCCGTGAGCCGCACCAGCGGTCTTGTATCGCTCGCCACGTTGTTGCTCCTCGTTGCTTCCGCACATGCGCAAGAGGGCACCGTCACCGTGAGCCCAGACGTAGAGCCCGCAGTTCGGAATCGCCGGACGCTCGCGGAATGCGTTCGGCTCGCCTTGGCCCAGAGCCCCAGCATCGAGGGCGCTGCCGCAGCGAGTGCGGAGGCGACGGCGCTGAGGCGTAGTGCGCGTGGGAGGTTTGGACCGGTCGTCCGCCTCGAGGCCAACGTGCTGCGCTGGAACTCGCCCTTTGCGCTGCCGATCGACATTCCGGTCCCCGCTCCGTTGGGGCCATTGAACGTGCCGCCGATCTCCGTGCGTGACGCCACCACGGCGCAGGTCTCCGCAACGGTGGTACAGCCCCTGACCGGCCTCTGGACCGTCTACGAAGGTCACCAGGCGCTGTCACTTGGCGAAGACGCCGCACATCACCAGCAGCGCGCCACCCAACACGACGTCGTCTTGGCCGTCGCCGACGCGTACCTGCAGGCACTCGAGGCCGAACGAATGGCGGCGCTCGCGGCGGATCAGGTGCGAACCATCGAAGCCCATGTGGAACGAGCTCGGCGCTTCCTCGAGAGGGAGTTCATCGCACGCAACGACGTGCTAGAAGCCGAGGTCCGCCTCGCCGAGGCTCGCGCGCGTCAGCTTCAAGCGGAGGGCGGCGCGAGGCTCGCGCGGGCGAACCTCGCATTTCAGATCGGCCTACCCGCCAATGAAGAGGTGTGGCCCGCGGATCTGCCAGCTCCGAGTGTCGCCGCAACGACAGCGAGGAATAGTGCTCCTCCTAGTGGTGGCTCGGAGGACAGGCCCGAGCTCGCCGCGGTCAGAGCACGCGTCGAACAGGCTCGCGCCGGAGTGCGTGTCGCCACCTCGCAGATGGCGCCCGAGGTCAACGCGATCTTCAGGATGGAGCACGTCGAGGGTGTCTATTTTCAACCGAGAAACGCCTGGTTCGTGGGGGCTCAGCTCAGCTGGAACATCTGGGAATGGGGGAGCAGCTACTACGCCATCGACGCCGCGCGGGCCCGGGCGCGTCAGGCTGAGGCGGCGGAAGCCCGAGCCGAGGAGGGACTGCGGCTGGAGGCCATGCAGGCCGAAATCGAGCTCGACACCGCGACGGCGCAACTCCGCGTCGCGCACACCACGGTGACGCAGGCCGAGCAGAACCTCGAGATCGTAGAGCGGCGTTTCGAGCAGCAGGCGGCGACCAGCACCGATGTGCTCGACGCTCAAGCGCTGCTCCAGGCGACGCGAGTACGTGAAGCCAGCGCCGAGTACGGGATTCTGCGAGCCCAGGTTCGGTGGCGACGCAGCCGGGGACTGGATCCCGTTGTCATCGCAGGAGGGGCCCGATGAATCGCTTGCGCCGCGCAGCGTCGCCGAGTGGCGGTGCCGTCGCTTTTCTTGGAATGGTCCTCGTCCTGGGGCTGGCGAGCGGCTGCCGCGAGCATGGTTCTTCCTCGAGCTCAACCCGTGCGGACCTCCCCCCTTGCTCGGCCCATGTTGAGCGAGTGACGCCGGACCCGACCGTACGCTCGATTGCGGTTGTCGGAGTCACGGAGCCGCGGCGCAGATCGAGCCCGTCCGCGCGCGTGATGGCGAGGGTCACCGAGGCCACGTTCCGCGAGGGCGAACGAGTGCGGCAGGGCCAAGTGTTGGTGCGGCTCGATACACGAGACTTGAGCACGCGACGAGTACAGGCGGCAGCTGGCCGAGATGCGACACGAGCGGCCCTCGACCTTGCCCGAACGAACGTGGAGCGCATGCGCGCGCTCCATGCTTCGGGCGCCATTCCGGGGACGCAGCTCGAACAAGCAGAGGCCGCGTTCGCTCAGGCAACCGCCGCCGCGACGACCGCAGGTGCCGCAATCGACGAGGTGGACGTCAACCTCTCCTACGCGCGGGTCGCCGCGCCGTTGGCGGGCGTGGTCGTCCGCAGGTTGGTCGAGGTCGGAGACCTCGTCGGACCCGGTCAGCCCGTTGCCGTCATCGAGGACGACACGCGGCTGCGGGTCGTCGCGCCCATCGGCACCGACCTGGCGAGGCGGGTGACACCGGGCCAAGAGCTGTCGGTCGAGATCGCCGGAGCCCACGTCTCGGGGAACGTGGAGGGGGTCATCTCGTCCGGAGACATTCGTGCCGCCGGGCTGCGACTGCAGCTCGTGCTGGAGAACCCGAACCACACCTACCAGGCGGGCATGCTCGCGACCGTCGAGATCCCTGTCGAGGGCAGCGGTCAGGAAGTCTCCGCGGGGAGGATCCCGAGAGCCGCGCTCTTCGAGCGTGGACAGCTCACGGGGGTCTTCGTCGTGAACGAGCAATCGGAGGCGAGGCTGCGTTGGGTCGTGATCGGCGAAGTCCGGGGTGACACGGTGCGCGTGTTGTCCGGCCTTCGGGTGGGTGAGCAGGTCGCCGTCGCGCACGCCGCCCAGTGCTTGTCCGATGGGCGGCGCGTGATGGCGGTGACTCGATGAGCGACGAGCGGCACGCCTTGGGCTTCTCGGCCCGCGTCGCGAGCATGTTCATTCGCTCGAAGCTGACGCCGCTCATCATCCTCGTGTCGCTCGCTCTCGGGATCCTTGCGACGTACACCACGGCCAGGGAGGAGGACCCGTCGGTCACCGTCACCGTGGCCGATGTGTTCGTCGCGTTCCCCGGTCGCGGCACGACGGACGTGGACGAGCGAATCGCTCGTCCGGTGGCGGCGTGGATCCTCGAGATCCCCACGGTCGAACATGTCATCAGCTCGGCCACTGACGACGGCGCCATGTTCGTCGTCCAGTTCCGGGAAGGCATCGAACGCGATCAAGCGTTGAGCCAGCTCTACGAACGCCTGAACGCGAACAGGGACTCGCTCCCCGCGGGGGTCCCGGCGCCGTTGGTGGTGCCAAGGGGTATCGAGGACGTTCCGGTGCTGGCGGTCACGCTCTGGCACGAGACGGACGATGCCGTCCTGGTTCGCAGGTTGGCCGCGGAGCTCGCCACCGAGCTCGAGGGGCTTCCCGGGGTGTCCCGCGTGCAGCTCACGGGAGGTTCTCGCCGGGAGATCGTCGTCGAGCTCGACGCGAGCCGGCTCGCGGAACGGGGCCTGGCCGCGGACCGGGTGGTCCAAGCCGTCCAGGCAGCCAACGTTCGCCTCCCCGCGGGCGAGTTGGCTGGCCCGGGCGGCAGCTTCCGCGTCGAGACCGGCGCGCTCCTCTCGTCGGCCCAGGACGTCGAGGCGCTGGTCGTCGGAGCGACGTCGGGCGGGCCGGTCTACCTCAGGGACATCGCAACCGTGCGCGACGGTGTGACCGAGCCACGAAGTTACGTGTCACACCTGCAGCGCGGCGCTGGCTGGTCGTCGCATGCCGCCGTGACCCTGGCGGTTCACAAGATCCGCGGTGTCGACGCGGCGGACCTCACGGAGCGGGCACGGGGCCTGCTCGACCGCCTCGGACCCGAGCTCCTGCCGCGTGATGTCCATCTGAGTGTCACGCGGGACGCGGGACGAACCGCGACGCACCGGGTGGCCACGCTGATCGAGCACATGGCCATCGCGACGCTCGTCGTCGTCATACTCATCGCGCTGGCGCTCGGCCGGCGCGAAGCCATCATCGTGGCGATCGTGATTCCGGTAACGCTCGCGATCGTCCCGTTCGTCTACAAGATGACGGGGTTCACGCTGAATCGCATCACGCTGTCGGCGATGATCTTCGCGATCGGCATCCTCGTAGACGACGCGATCGTCATCATCGAGAACATCCACCGCCATTACCAGGAACGCCCCGCCGAGACGGACCTGGTCCGCGTCACGCTCGAGTCCGTGCGAGAGGTCGGCAACCCGACCATTCTCGCCACGTTCACGGTCGTTGCGGCATTGATGCCCACCGCGTTCGTCTCGGGCATGGTCGGGCAGTTCCTGCGCGCGTTGCCGATCGGCGCCTCGGTGGCGATGGTCTACTCGCTGTTCATCGCCCTCGCGGTGACGCCCTACCTCGCCTACCGCCTGCTGCGACACCCAAGTCGCGAGAGCGGCTCTCAGGATGCGTCCGAGGCCGCAGCGATCCCGCGACGTGGTTGGTATCGACGCAGCCTCGAGTGGGTGATGGCGCGTCGCTGGCGCGCGATCAGCGTCTGGGCCGCAGCCATCCTCATGCTCCTCGGATCGCTGGGTCTCGTCGTTGCTCGCGTTGCCGTCGTCAAGATGCTGCCGCTTGGCAATGTGGACGAGATGTCGGTGATGATCGATCTGCCGCCCAGCTCCACGCTTGAGGAGACCCACGGGCGCGTCACCGACGTCGCACGGGCGCTCCAGAAGATTCCGGAGGTCGTCTCGTGTCAGGCCTACGTGGGAACGGCGGGCCCCATCACGTTCCAGGGCGTAGCGCGCCACTACATGCTGAGGCAGCAAGCCTACCAAGCCGAGCTGCAGATCGAGCTGGCGCCGAGCGGGGAACGGTCGAGGACCAGTCATCAGCTCGCCGCCACGGTGCGCCGGGTGGTGGCTGAGGCGCTCGAACACGATCACGCGTGGTTCACGGTGGTCGAGCTCCCTCCCGGTCCTCCGGTTCAGGCCGCCTTGGTTGCAGAGGTCTACGGGCCCGACGAACAAGGTCGGATGGCGCTCGCGCAACGAGTGAAGCAGTTGTTCGAGACGACACCCGGCATCGTCGATGTGGACTGGTCGGCGCGCCGCGGTCCTCCGGTGCTGCGCTACGAGGTGGACCAGCAGCGCGCTGCCGTACGGGGCGTCGTTCCGGCGCAAGTGGCCACCACGGTTCGCACGCTGGTCCACGGCGACAACAGCGTGTGGGCCTACTTGCCGAGAGAAAGAGAGCCCGTTGCCGTGAGGCTCCAGCTTGCACGCGCCCAGCGCGCCAGCGAGGCCGATCTCCGCTCGTTGTACTTCAGCTCGATGGCTGGGCCGTCGGTCCCTGCCTCGGACATCGGTAGCCTGCACCGCCTGGAAGGCACCCATCCGCTGCTGCGCAGGGATCTGCAGCCGTTCATCTCCGTGACCGCGGAGGTGACCGGGCCCGGACCGATCTACAGCGCCATCGATCTGAGTCCGCGACTGCGCGAGGAGGTGAGTCCGGGAGCCCGACAGGTTCGCATCCTGTGGAATTCCGTCGCGCCTGGATCGGACGAACACGCCGTCCGCTGGGGCGGAGAGTGGACGGTGACCTACGAGTTGTTCCGCGATCTCGGCGCCGCCTTCGCGGTCGTGTTGTTGCTCATCTACGTGATGCTCGTCGCCTGGTACCAGTCCTTCCTCCTCCCGTGGGTCGTCATGCTGCCGATCCCGATGGCCTTCATCGGCGTGATCCCGGGGCACGTCATTCTCGGCAAGCCGCTCTCAGGAATGGCCGTGATCGGGGTGATCGCCCTCGCCGGACTGATGGTGCGAAATTCGATTCTACTCGTCGACTTCGCCAACCAGCGAGTCGCCGCCGGGATGAACGTGCGGGACGCCGTCCTTCTCGCGGGAGGGACGCGGCTGCGGCCGATCGTTCTTACCGCGCTGACCGTCGTGCTCGGTGACGGCGTGCTCTTCTTCGATCCGCTGCTGCAAGGTCTCGGGCTCACGATGGCCGCGGGCGCGCTGTTCTCCACGGCCTTGACGCTCGGGATCGTGCCGCTCGCCTACTATCAGCTGATGTCGGTTCTCCAATGGAGACAGAGCAAGACGGGCGCGGGAGTGACTGTTTAGCTCAATGAGGGGGCAACGACCTGGCGGGCGCCGTGGGTCAGCCGGGGAAGAGCTTCGAAAAGTCGCCACCCTGAAGCCCGACCCTTGGTCGCATGGACAAGATCTGGAGGTTCTCTAGCTTGACATCGGGTGTTATTCACATCAAGCTCTTGGTCGCATGACCAAGTCGGCGCTCAGGCCCTTCGACGAAACCGGGCTCCTCGATACCGCCGCCCGGCTGTTCCGGCAGAAGGGGTTTGCCGCCACGACGCTCAGGGAGATCGCGCGGGCAGCAGGGGTTCTGCCCGGCAGCATCCACTATCGGTATCCGGCCAAAGAAGCGCTGCTCGTCGCGCTCATGGACCGGGCCATCGAGCGGGCGATCGCTGCGGTTCAGACTGCCGCCGCCCAGACCTCCGACCCCACCGAGCGGGTCCGGCTGGGGCTCCGTGCTCACCTGCAGCTCCTTCTTTCAGGGGACGACGGGGTCTACGTCCTGCTGTACGACTGGCGGTCCCTCACCGGGCGGGCGCGCGAGGAGATCGTCCGCCTCCGCGATCGTTACGAGGCCTTCTGGGACGGGATGCTTTACGAGGCTGCCGGCGCGGGCCGCCTCCGGCCAGGTGTTGATCTCAAGCTCGTCCGGCTGTTCGGGTTCGGCGCCGTGAATTGGGTCGCGACCTGGTACTCGCCAGGAGGCGACCGCACCCCAGAGCAGATCGCGGACGTCTTCTGGTCGTACATGGCGCTCGGACTTCTCCCGGACGATCAGCGTTGCGACGCCGCACCGGCGAACCTCTCGGTGCTCGAGCCTCCGTCACTGTCGCCCAAGGAGGGCCGATAGATGCGACTCAACAAGATCCTCGTGAACCTCGGTGAGGGCGCCACCCTTGCTCGCGACGTGGGCAAGAGCGGGAACCTGCGCGCGCTGGCCTCGATGCTGGGGCCCGCGTTCCGCGGCCTCGTCCTGCAGCGAGGCAAGGGAGAGGCTCTGACCTCGATGAAGGTCGACTACGCGGCGGCGTTCGACTGGCGCTACCGGCGCGAGTTCCCGGCGATGGCGAAGCTCTACGAGGCTGCCAAGACATCGCAATGGAACGCATCGGTGGACATCGACTGGTCGCGGACGGTCGATCCGAACAACGCGGAGCGACCTCTTTTGCCAGACTCCTTCCTGCCGATGGCCGAGCTTCCCAGCTTCAAGAAGGCGACGCTGGCGGAACGGAACAAGCAGGTGCACTCGCTGCTCGCGTGGCTGCTGTCGCAGTTCCTCCATGGCGAGCAGGGCGCTCTCTTCGCGGCAGCCCAGGTGACCGAGGCCGTTCCGTGGCTCGACGCCAAGCTCTACGGGAGCACCCAGGTGGTCGACGAGGGGCGTCACGTCGAGGTCTTTCACACGTACCTCACGCGGAAGCTCGGGAAGCTCTACGAGATCAACGACAACCTCTACGTCATCATTGATGCGTTGATGACCGATTCTCGCTGGGACGTGAAGTTCCTCGGGATGCAGATCATGATCGAGGGACTCGCCCTCGGCGCGTTCGGGACTATCCGGCAGCTTACGGGCGACCCGCTCCTCAGGGATATCCTCAAGTACGTCATCACGGACGAAGCCCGCCACGTCCACTACGGGGTCCTGGCGCTCGGCGAGTTCTACACACGCGAGTTGTCCGAGAAAGAGCGCCGCGAACGGGAGGACTGGGCGTTCGAGGTCGCGCTGCTTCTCCGTAACCGGTTCCTCGCGCACGAGTTCTACGATGAGTTCTACGCGCACGCGATGCCACGCGCGCGCTGGAACGAGACCGTGACCGACTCCGGGATGATGGTCTTCTTCAGGAAGACGATGTTCAAGCGCATCATTCCCAACCTGAAGCGCATCGGTCTCTTGAGCGACCGCGTGCGAGCTCGCTACGAACAGGCCGGGCTCCTCGGATTCGAGCACGGCAAGGCGGCGCCGGAACTCACGGCCGAGGATCTCCTGAATGACTGATGACTCGGAGGCAGGCTTGAATCGAGACCCAAGCGGTACGTCGGCGTCGGAGGTTGGGTGGACGCCCATCGAGCCGCTCGAATCCGTCGGGACCGGTCGTTCCTTCGTGTCGGGTGAGCCGAGCGGTGACCGCTTGCGCGTGCGCTACTACCGAAGGGAGCGAGACAGGGCGCTGGTCGGAAAGATTTGGTTCGGCCCAGGCGCCGAAGGACCACCCGGACATGCACACGGCGGCAGCATGGCTGCCGTGCTGGACGAGGCGATGGGGGTCGGCGCCTGGCTGGCCGGGCACGCGGTCGTAGCAGCCAAGCTGACCATCAACTTCCGGCGGATGCTCCCGCTGGAGAACGAGGTGCTGCTCGAGACCTGGGTGGAGCGAGTGGACGGCAAGAAGGTGATGACACGCGGGCGAATCTTCGATCAGGATGGCGAGACCTACGCCGAAGGCGAAGGGCTCTTCATCTTGATCGGGGTCGAACGCTTCGGCACGCTGCTCGAGCGCGCTTCGAAGACGCTCGACAAGGCGCTCGGGAAGCCTGCCAAGAGCGGCGAGTCCGGCGATGTCTGACGACAGCCTCCTGATGCCGTCGCCGGAATCGTGTCTCGCGCCCACTCGATACGTCGAGTCCACGCATCCGGCCATCGTCGACCTGGTCGAGCGGCTTCGCGTCCGCGAACTGGCGCCTTCCACCCGCGCGGCCACGTTGTTTCGGTTCGTCCGCGACGAGATCCGTTACGAGTTCATGGCGAAGCTCGCACCGGAGGAGTACCTCGCCTCACACGTGTTGCAGGACGCGAAGGGGTTCTGCGTGCAGAAGGCGGTGCTCCTGTGTGCCCTGTCGCGTGCCGCCGAGGTGCCGTGCGCGATCGTGCTGAGCGACCTGCTCGATCAGAGCCTGTCCCCGAAGATCGCGAGAGCGCTCGGCACCAACGTGATGTTCCACCACGGGCTGAACGCTTTCTACCTCAAGGGGCATTGGCTGAAGGTCGACGCGAGCTTGTCGCCCGACGTCACGACGAGGAAGGGGTATCGCGTCGTGGACTTTGACGGTACCCGAGAGGCGCTCCTTCCAGAGACGACGCTCGCGGGAGGGCCCCATGCCACGTACGCGCGGTTTCACGGCACGTACGCCGATCTCCCCTTCGACCAGATGCTGAACGCCTTCATGTCCGCCTACCAGCACGTCGACATGCTGGCGCTGTCTCAGCTTGGCTTTCGCCTGTAGGCGAGTGGGTTCCAGAAAGGCGACAACGCGGGTCAGACCTCGCGCGTCGCGGTCGACGTCCCGCTGAGACGGAGCGCCTCCGGACGTCTGGCGTAGGCCACCAACGCGGCGAGGCCCAGCAGGACGAGCGGCGAGGCCGCCATCCCGCCGTCGGCGTGGAAGAGATGCGTGTACGTCGCGCCCGCCATCACCACCACGAGCGTGCCGGCGCCGAAAAACGCGGTGCGTGGGATAAGTAGCAGCACCGCCGAGGTGACCTCGACGGCACCAACAACGAGCCGCATCCAGTCGGGCCAGCCCCAGTGCGCGAAACCTTGGACGTGCCTCTCCGCGCCCGCGAGCTTCGAGCCTCCCGCCATGAGGTAGATCGCCGCGAGTAGCCCCGAGAGCCCCCAGAGCGCGAATCAACACGAGCGCGACGGGCCTCGGACGCAGCGGCGTCGGCGGCGAGGTCGCGGCGCGCTCGCGGCGCTCACGACGTGACCCTGGGTGAGCCACGCTTCTCTCCACGCTTTGGGCGCCGCCAAAGACAAATAGGCCGCCGCCAAAGCTATACGATCCACCCCCGGACAACCCGGGCGGGTCTGTGCCAATGTGGCGTCCATGCCCTCGTCGATCTTGCTGTCGGTCTGCCTTGCGATCTCCGTTCTGGCGGTCAGCTGCGTTTCGACCCCTGCGCCGCAGGCCGACAGCTCGACCGAGGCGGAGGCCAGCACCGACATCGGGTTGCGCCAGGACTCCTCGCGGGTCGACCTGCCAGGCACGGACGTCCCGTCGGACCTCGTGACCGACGCGCTTTCCGACACCGCCGGGGATACCCCCCAGACAGCGCTGGGCTGCCTCGGGGCAGGCCTGGCTGGATGCGCGCGCTGCGCGGACGAGTGCAGCCGCACGCCGCCGCTCTTCGGCCCCGGCGCCGTGTGCGAGGCCCTCGGGACGTGCCTTGCCGCGACCGGCTGCTCGCTGAGCGCGTGCCTGATGTACGCGCGCGCTGAGCCGTGCCGTACGGCGTTCAGCTTGTATTCGATGTGCCAGGAGCGCTGCGTCACGAGCTGCGAGACCGCCATGAGGCCTCGATGCGGCGATGGCATGGTCAACGAGACCACCGAAGAGTGCGATGGAACCGCGTTTCCAGACGGGCCCGAGTGCGCGCCTCTCGGATTCCGCGGAGGTCAGCTGCGGTGCACGGCGGACTGCCATCTCGACTACGCCGCCTGCGATGGCTGTGTCGCGGCGCTGTGCCCCTGCTGCTCGGGTGACCGTTGCTACCGAAACTCGGACAACGCGCACTGTGGCCCTTCGTGTATGTCATGCACCACCGGGCAGGCCTGTCGCGTGCCCGAAGTGACGTGGACCTGCGTAACTCTCCGCAGGGACGGGGAATCCTGTACGAGCAATGTGGAGTGCGCGGGCGAGGTCTGTAGTGACGGACGCTGCTTCACCGGATGCGTGGGCTCGGGCCTAGCCTATTGCAGTAGCACCAACCCCTGCTGCAATCCCGCACTGAGCTGCGAGGTCGGCAGCGGTGGACTGCGGCAGTGCTGCGCTCCCGACGGCACCGTCGTCGGAACCCGTTCGGTGCTCTGCTGCAACACCGACCGCTTCGGCGTCGCGCCCGATGGAGGCTTTCGCTGCGGAGGCTGAGGGCCTTCCTGGTTGTCGGCACTCACGTACACGTGAGCGCCTACATTCCTGGTCTCGTTCCGCCGCGGGCGGAGGCCTTCACGGCGAGCACGGGTACCCTTGCGTCCATCACCTGCGACCGCTCGGAGATCTACGCCGAGGGCGCCCGTCAGGCCCGCCCGCCGAGCTCCGACGACGTCACGACATCGCCGCGAGGTAGGTCAAGGAACGGGCGCCACCAAAGCACCGACCACTTCCTCGCCCACGCAACGGACGCGGGAGACCCGCCACGAGTGAGCGTGGTCACGCTTCTTGATGGTGATTCGATCAAGCTCTTTGATGGGATTGCGGCGAGCGCGTGAGCGCGACCAACGGCGTCGGCTCGTCGGGCGCGGTCGCCGTCAGAAAGGGAGGTCGTCGTTCGGCAGGTCGGCGTTGCGCTCGCGCTGTCGGTCGAGGAGGTGTGCGTAGCGCACCAGCTCTCGTCGCAGCGCGTGGCCGTGCCCGAGGATTCGGTGGGCGACGCGGAGGCAGGGGATCTGCGCTCGCCCAGGCATCGCCGACCACCCGTTGTCGAGCAGCTCGGGGTTGGCCGCGATCAGCGCGAGGAGGGTGACGTCGAGCACCGCGCGCAGCGCCTCGACAGTGGCCCGCTCGGGCGTCTCGGCGAGCATCTCCGGGGTCAGCCGCGTCTCGATCGCGCACGGGTCCCGCGGGTGGTTCATCGCCGCGCCGCCTTCCCCGTTGGTACCGCAGTCCGACGCGCCGTGGGCGGGGCGAAGACCTCCAGGTAGAGCTTCTCGTCGAGCGTCGTCTGCTCCTTGGTGTTGTCAGGCATCGAGAAGCGCGTTTAGTCGTTGAAGGGTTCCAGGCACCGAGGAGCGCGTCAGGATGGCGCGGTCCCCGGGCTTCGGGCCTCGGTCGTCGAGACGCGGCCGCCCGCGTAAGTCCGCCCTCATCCAGCTCTCGAGGTCCCCTCGCGGTCGCGCGGGGGTCGTACCCCCGCACCCCCCGCGCTCCTTGGGCGCGCAGGACGGCGGCCCGTCCTGCGTCCCTGCGGAGCTCACCCTCGGAGGGTTGAGCCCCCACGCCGAGGGTCATCCACGCCGTCGTCAGCCCGCGGTCTTGCGTCGCCGCGTTGCTCGCGCGGCGGTCTTCTTCGCGGTGCGCTCCTGGGCTTCCTTGAGCCGATAGCTCTCGCCCTCGATGGCGACGATCTCGGCCCGATGCACCAGCCGGTCGATCAGCGTCACCAGGCAGCCCGCGCTGGGGAAGACCTGGTTCCACTCGGCGAAGGCCTTGTTGGTCGTCACCACCATCGGCCGCGGCGCCCCGTGCTGGTAGCGGCGCGTGACCACCTCGAAGAGCAGGTCCGCGCTCTGCTGGCTGTAGGACAAATACCCGACCTCATCGACCACGAGGACCTGGGGCTGCACGTACCGCCGCAGTCGCCGCGTGCGCGCCGTGGCCGTCTCCTGCGCCCCGAGGTCCGCGAGCATGTCGCTCGCGGTCGTGAAGCGCACCGTGTGGCCCCGCAGCAGCGCCGCGTACGCCACGTTCTTGGCCAGCATCGTCTTGCCCACTCCGTTGGGGCCCACCAGCACCACGTTGGCCCCCTCGGCCAGGAAACCCAGGCCCAGCAGCTCGTCCAGCTGCTCCCGATCGACCCGGCTGGGCCAGCCCCAGTCGAAGTCCGCCACCGGCTTGAAGCTCCCCAGCCGTGCGTGGCTCACCCGACGCTCCAGGCTGCGCCGCGTGCGCTCCTCCTGCTCGATCTCCATCACCCGCCCGAGCCACGGCTCGTGCTGCACCTGCTCCCAGCGGGCCAGCAGCCCGTACAGCCCCAGTCGTTGCAGCGTTCCTCGATCGTCCGCGTCACTCATCGCTCGTCTCCTTCGTCCCTCGCAACAGGTCGTACCGGGCGAGCGCGTGAGGCGTGACCACCAGGTCGCGCACCCGCGGATCGCTCGGCAGCTCCACCGCCATCGGCGGCGCGGCACCCCGCGCCCGCCGCGCCGTCTCCAGGATCAGTCGCACCGCGCCCACGTGCGGCGTCCCCTTCGCCAGCGCCTCGCCCACCGCCGCCGCGAGCGCCTCGGCGCCCTCCTGGTCGAGCAGCGACAGCAGGCGCGCGACGGTGCTCCCGAGGTTGCCCCCGCGCTCGGCCACCGCCTCCAGCAGCGCCGCGCTCGCGGGCACCGCGCGGGTCAGCCGATCGACGCCGCGGTGCGTGCCCGCCTGCGGGCGGCTGGCGATCAGGGCGGCGACGTGGGCCGGGTCCTCGACCGTCTGCGCGCGGTCCCAGGAGCGGGCGTGCGTGGCCACCACGGCGTCGCCTGCGAGCAGGCGCACGGCGTCCATCGTGGCGACGACCTCCAGCGTGCGGCGCACGTGCGCCGGCGGCACCGAGTAGTCGTTGCCGTCGAAGCGCGCGTAGGGCGTCTTGCCGATCGAGACGGCCACCCGCTCGATCGCCGCGAAGGCGTCGCCCGGCAGCGGCAGCAGGCGCGTGCGCTCCTCGACGAAGCACTCGCGCACGGTGCGGGTGCGGTCCTCGGGGCAGCGCCGGTCGGCGGCGATCCCGTCGCACCAGGCGTCGGCCTGGGCGTTGAGGTCGTCCAGGTCGTGGAAGGAGCGCGCGGCGAAGAAGCTGTCGCGCACGTAGCGGATGGCGCGCTCCACGCGGCCCTTCTCGTTGCCGCGGAAGGGCCGGCAGGGGTGGGGCGCGAAGCGGTACCAGGCCGCCAGCTCCAGCAGCGTCGGGTGGAAGCGGATGGCGTTGCCCGCGCGCTCCAGCACCGCGCTCTTCAAGTTGTCGTAGCGCAGCTCGCGCGGCACGCCCCCGAAGGCGGCGAAGGCGTCCACGTGCCCTCGCAGAAACATCCCCATCGCCGCGCCCGGGTAGAAGCGCAGGAAGATCCGGCGCGACCAGCTGAGCACCATCACGAAGGCCATCAGGGGCCGCCGCGCCTGGCCGATGGGCAGGGTGCCGAAGTGGCCCCAATCGACCTGGGCCTGCTCGCCGGGGAGCGTGCGCAGCCGCACGAAGGCCTCGGCCGGGGGGCGCGGGCGGTGGCGGGCGACGACGGCGCGGAAGTGGTCCTCGCTGCCGCGGTAGCCGCGGGCGTGGGCCATGGCGAAGAGGCGGCTGGCCGTGAGGCGCGGGTACTTCGCGAGCGTCTCGACGATGAGGGGCACGAAAGGGTCGGCGATGGAGGGCCGACCGGAGTGGCGCGCGGCCTCGACGCCCTGCTGGGCGAGCACGCGGCGCACGGTGGTGTGGTGCAGCCCCAGCTGCGTCGCGATGGTGCCGATCTTCCAGTGCTCGGCATGGTGCAGCCGCAGCACCTCGGCCTCCTTCTCCGGGGGGATCACGTCGGCCTCCGCTCACGGCGGTCGGGCCCGGCGTGCGGCGAGTGACCGGGAGGGCAGGCGGAGCCACGGGTCGCACGGGCGCCCGCAGATCGCGCAGCGGGTGAAGGAGAAGGCCGCGGGCAGGGCGCGGCGGGACGTCGCCGTCGCGTCGGACGAGGCCGACGGGACAACGCGCGGGGAGTGCGCATCGGGGACCTCCAGTGGGGACGTGGCGGCGAGGGCGGAGGCGCTCGCAGCGGCGTCGGTGGAGGCCACTGTGGCGTCGTCGGCGGGCGGGTGCGAACGGTGATGCGTCACATTCGAGCGACGCCGGGCGCGGTAGCGCGCCTGCCGATCGGCGTGGCGTTGGCGACCGGGGAGTGACCGCTGGTAGCGCTGTCCGGCGCGCCGGAGGGCGTCCCGTCGGGCGGCGCGGGCGCAGTCGTGGGAGCAGTAGCGATGGCCTCCAGCGCAGGACGGGCAGAGCACGAAGGGCCGCTGGCAGCGGGAGCACTGGCGCAGGCGTGCGGGGGCGGCCGACATGGCGACGTCGCCGCCGGCAGGGACTCGACGCCCGCGGGATGCGGGGTGATGCTGTGGGTCACGAGGCGCGCCGTTAGCGCGGCGACGGCCTCGAGAAGGCTCGGAGCCATCAACTCCGGGCCTTCACCTTTCGGCGGCTCGGGGAAGCATGCCGCTCGAGGATTGGCCCGCAACGGACGTCCCCTGGTGAAGGTCAGGCGGTGAACCTCGTCAGGCGGACCTCGCGGTCTTCAACGGATAACCGCGCTTCTCGACGCCTGCCAACACTTGGCGATGGCGGCGTCGAGCAGCTCGGCGGCCATCGTGAGCAGCACGCGATAGTTGCCCGCGGCGTGCTCCGAGAGCGTGTCGAGCAGTTGCGGCGTCGCGAGCGTCGCGTTGCCGGCCTGCGTGAGCCGATGCACGAGGCAGCCGCGCAGCTCCTCGCGCGTCGCGTACTCGTGCGTCATCCGTACGCGCACCCGGCTGCCGAGCGGCACCAGCTCCTCGCGCCGAAACATCTCCGGCAGCCGCGGTCGGGTGGCTGTCCAGGTCGCCACCCAAGTCATGAATCCAGCAATTTCAAGGACTTGCTGGCAGCCATCTCTGGTCGCCATCTCTGGTCGCCACCTCGGTTGGATGGCGAGCAGAGCTAGCTCCCATTTCGCAGCCAGCTCGTCGCCACCCAGCGCGCCCTCCGTAAAAACGCCCAGAGGTCCCCGGCGGCCGGGGACGCTCCTCGCGTCGGCCCTTCGTTGTTGATGGCTGCGTAGAAGCGGTTTCACGGCACGTACGCCGATCTCCCCTTCGACCAGATGCTGAACGCCTTCATGTCCGCCTACCAGCACGTCGACATGCTGGCGCTGTCTCAGCTTGGCTTTCGCCCGTAGGCGAGTGGGTTCCAGAAAGGCGACAACGCGGGTCAGACCTCGCGCGTCGCGGTCGACGTCCCGCTGAGACGGAGCGCCTCCGGACGTCTGGCGTAGGCCACCAACGCGGCGAGGCCCAGCAGAACAAGCGGCGGGATTGCCATGGCGCCCTCACCGGTCGCGCGAAGGAGGTGCGTGTAGATCGCGCCCGCCATCACCACGACAAGGGCACCGGCGCCGAAGAACGCCGCGCGCGGGATGAGCAGCAGCACCGCCGAGGTCACCTCGGCGGCGCCGACCACAAGCCGGAACCACTGTGGGTAGCCCCAGTGTTCGAAGCCCTGGACGTGCCTCTCCGCGCCCGCGAGCTTCGAGCCGCCTGCCATGAGAAACAGCGCGGCAAGCAGGCCCGAAAGCACCCAGAGCGCGATGGTTTGTCGTTTGCTTCGTTCTTTCATAGCTTCACCTCCAAGTTGGAATCATCAGGACCAGCGCTACGAGCGCCGCTGTCAGGACCAACGACTTCACGTGGACCTTGCGCGCCTGCCGGCGCACCTGGGCGAGCTCGGCGGCATCGGTGATCGCCTCCGGCCCGGTGTCCATGTCGCGCTGACCGCGCGACGCGAGGGCCACTCATGTCTTCTCCCGGGCCTGCAGCACGCCCACCGCCCCTGCCCAGAACGGCAAAAACAGGAGGAGTCGCCAGAGCCGGTGCGCTTCGATTCCGACCAGGAGCGCCGCGAGGCCCGCGCCAGTGACGAGGAGCACCACGCCGAATCCCATGCGTCTTCGCCGCTCCCGCGGGCCGATGTTCACGACGCAGACCGCCGCAGCCGCGCTTGCCGACGTCACGTGCGGTTCTTCTCTCCGTTCACCTCGGGCGTCTCGCTCGACGTGGTGGGGGCCGTGCTCCGCAGGGAGCGCACCAGCCGGAGCGCCTCCTCGACGTGCTTCCGCGTCCGGAGCTGCGAGTTGAAAATGTGGCGGACAAACCCCTGCGAATCGATCACGTACGTGACGCGTCCTTCGAGGAGTCCGAGCGTCTTCGGAACACCAAAACGCCGGCGCAGCTCGCCCCGGTGGTCTGACAGGAGACGGAACGGAAGGCGATGCTTGTCGGCAAAGCGGCGATGGCTCTCCGCGTCGTCGGAGCTCACGCCGACGACAGCGGCGCCAGCCTCGGCGAACTCACTGTGCTCGTCGCGGAAGGTGCACGCCTCTGCGGTGCAGCCCGGCGTGTCGTCCTTCGGGTAGAAGTAGAGCACCAAGCAGCCCTTGCCCAACAACTCGTGAAGCGACACCGACTTGCCGTCCTGATCGGGCAGCGTGAAGTCCGCCACGCGGTCACCGACTTTCAGGCTCTGGTCGCTCACGTGCCTCCCCCCTTCGCTGCCTTGCTCTTCACGGCTTCGACCTCGATGTCGATCTCGACCCTGTCACCAACGAGGATGCCGCCGGCCTCGAGCACCTGGTTCCAGGTGAGGCCGAAGTCCTTGCGGTCGAGCGACGTGCGCGCCGAGAAGCCCGCGCGCTCTCCCCCCCATGGATCCTTCATGCGCCCGGCGTACTCGACGTCGAGCACGACCGGCCGGGTCGTTCCCCGAATGGTCAGGTCACCCTTGACGTTGAACCGCTTGTCACCGTTCGGCTCGACACCCGTGCTGCGGAACGCGATCTGCGGGTGCTTCTCGGATTCGAGGAAGTCCGGCGAACGCAGATGGCCATCGCGCTTCTCCTCCTTCGTGTCGATGCTCGACGCGTCGATCTGGACCTCGACGCGCGAGTTCGCGGGGCTCGCTTCGTCCATCTCGATGGTTCCCGTCCACTTGGTGAACCGGCCGCGAACCTTGGAGACCATCATGTGGCGCACCCAGAAGTTGATGCTGGAGTGCACGATGTCGAAGTCCCATTTTTCTACAACGGCCCGCTCGAAAGCGAAGCCAGAGCTCCTGGCCAGCGTAACCCCGGCCGATGCGCACCCTGCACTCCTGGCCGACGGCTCCGTTGCTGCGTGATCTCGTCCTCACCCCGACCGCGGAGGAGCGCCCGTGCGGCGCCTGCGGGAGTCATCGGACGATCTGCGATCACCGCTTTCACACCGTCGAGACCTTCGGGGGCCCCGTTCGTCTGGTGTGCAAGCTCATCAAGTGCGTCGACCCCGCGTGCCCACGGATGGGCAAGACCTTCTCGCCCGAGGCGGAGATCGCGATCGCTCCGCCTCGCCTCGTCGTCGATTGGGAGATCTTCGCCTGGATCGGGCACCGGCGCTTCGCGCGACACTGGAGCGTTCCGCAGCTGCGCGCCGAGCTCGCCGACGCGCATCGAATCCACCTCTCCGACGACGCCATCGAGTCCTACGTCACCCGCTACGAGACGATGCTCGCCGCGCGACAGAGCGACCCGGTTCACTTCGCCGCCGACTACCGTGACATCCCCGAGCTGGTGCTCTCCATCGACGGACTTCAGCCCGAGAAGGGCCACGAGACGCTCTACGTCGTGCGCGAGCTCAACGCCAAGCGCGTGTGGTTCGCCGAGGCCCTGCTGTCGAGCACCGACGAGGCGATCGAGGCGCTGCTGGTACGGGCGCGCGAGCTCGCCGCGACGCTTGGAAAGCCCGTGCGCGCGTGGGTGACGGACAAGCAGAGCGCCTTCGTGACAGGCATCGCCAAGGTCTTCCCTGAGGTGCCCCACCGCCTCTGCAAGATTCACTTCCTGCGCGCGCTTGCCAAGGACGTCCTCGCGGCCGATCAGCACATGAAGGTGACGATGCGAAAGAAGGTGCGTGGCCTGCGCGCCATCGAACAGGAGGCGATGGCAACGAGCTCGCCCGTCGTCGCACCCTCGTCGAGCGAGGCGGCGCCCTCCGAGTGCCCCACGACGCCTGCGGTGCCCTCCGAGGGTGCTGCCACGTCGCCAGCGACGTACGACGTGATCACCCCCTCGTCGAGCCTGCCAGTCACGACGCCCGTGAGGCCCACGGTCCCGCCGGGCGCCGCCGTGGTGCTCGACTACTGCACCGCGGTGCGAGGCATTCTCGTCGGGGACCAGGGAGATCCACTTCATCCCACCGGCGCGCGAATGGCGTCGGCACTCCAAGAGGTCCAAGCGTCGATCGACCGCTGTCTGGCGGGTAAAAGGGGGGTCCGGAGGCGTCACAACTGAGCGGCCTCCGCGCCTGCATCGAGCAGGGCCTCGAGGCGACGCGGGAAGATCGCCAGGCCCTCGAACAGGATCTGGTCTTCGTGCGGGCGGTGGGGGCCGCCGTGGACGCCAAGACGGGGCCTGCGGCGGAGCGTCGGGCAGCGTTTGAGACGCTGCGCGAGGAGAGTGCGGCGCACCCGGACGAGAGTCGTCGCCGTATGGGCGCACTGATGGGACGATGGGCTCAGGGCCTCTTCGCCGGGGACGAGGCCTTCGAGAAGGCCGTGGACTCGGGCGCCCTGCGCGCATCGTTGCCCGAAGACAACTACGCGCTGGAGCGATGGTTTCGCCTGCCGAAACATCACGAGCGACACATCCACGGCCGAGCCCACGTGGGGACCTCGCTGGTGCAATCGGGGGCGACTCGCACCCTCGCCCTCGACGCGCATCGCCACCACCCCACACCCTTCACTGCCCTCGAACTCATCCCCTACCGCGACGCCAAGATGCCCGTCGCGCAGCGCGCCGCCCTCGACCGCGGGCGCATCATGCAGCGCGCGCGATCGGTGGGACAGCGGCCGGGACTTCTCGCAGAACTCGAAGCCCGATATGAGACCCTCGCGTAGCCTCCGAGCGGGCCGTTGTTTTTCTATCGCCATGTCTGCTTGTCTCCTTGTTCATCGAGATATTCAAATACGTCGAAATCTTTATCCGAGCGTCTCCTCGGTAGCCGTGTTCAGCCCCGCTACGGGTGGCCTTCGCCTCTCTTGTTCCGGGGGCGGGTCGGGGACGCATGGGGCTTCGACCTGAGCCGTCGTGGCAATAGGGTCGCCGCCTCGTCCAAGAGTTCTTGGTTCACGGAGATGATCGCGTGCTGGCCTTCCCGACGGACGAGCAGAACCTCGGCATCGGCAAGGATCTTCAGGTGGTGCGAGATCGTCGGTTGTGTGAGATCGAACCGCTCGCCGACCTGACCGCACGACAGCTCGCCCGCCGCGGCGATCTCCTGGACCATCCGGAAGCGGCTCTTGTCCGCCAGTGCCTTGAGTACACGCACGAGTTTCTGGTCGTCCACGTTCGGCTCCCTTGATCCTGGCGACGTATAGAAGTATTTCTAAATATCGATGGCGTCAAGGCCCACGAGAACCGCGAGAAGCTGGACGCGGCGCGCGTTCCTCTCTGGTATCGGCGGACTTGGCGCGGGCGGGGTCGCGACCGCGTTCCCTCGCAGCGAGGAGAAGAGTATGCCTGCGACGCTTGATCCATCCCGCTCGAGCCGGAGGTTGCCCACGCTCGACATCCCCCGTAACCGTTCACGGGGTTGATTGATAAGTTTGGGGTTCAGGTCCGCGCGCGGCCGAGGTTGCATCGCAGTCACCGTTCGCGCGGCCGAGGCGATCGGCCGGGCCTCGCCGCCCGCCGTGGCGAGGTGGTCCATCACGCCCGGCGTCCGCTGGAGTCGCTCTTCGGCGAGGTCCACCTGGACCGCTTCGCGGCCGCCGAGGCGGCCACGAAGGTCTACGACTTCGCGCTCGACGGCGCGCTCAACCTCCCGGCCGAGCTGTACTCGTTGCCAGTGCGACAGCGTGTGGCCGAGCACGCCCGCAGCGTCTCGATGGAGAAGACCGTGAAGGGCATCGACCGCACGACGGGGGCGCATGTCCCGAAGCGCCAGGTCGAGGAGCTCGCCGTGCGTGCCGCCCACGACTTCGACGCCTTCTACGCCCAGCGCCCCGTCGTCGCGAACGACACCGTCTCGTCCGCGGCGACGCTGGTGATGACCTGCGACGGCAAGGGCATCACCATGGTGCCCCACGCGCTGCGCGACGCGACCCGCAAGATGGCCGCGGAGGCCGCGGCGACGCAGCCCGCGCACCGTGATCCGATGGCGCCGGGGAAGAAGCGCAAGCACGACAAGCGGATGGCCCTCGTGACCGCGGTGTACCTGCTGGAGCCGCACGTCCGCACGGCGGCCGACGTGGTCGGGAGCCTGTCGCGGACGCCGGCGTCGGGCCCGCCCACCACCGAGAGTCCCAGCGAACAGCCCGCGGACAGCGCCGCGAGCAACGCGAGGAGGAGCGGCGTGGGGAGCGCCCGGCGTGATGGCTTCGTCATGCCGCCGACGGTACCGCATACCGCCGCCGCCGCGGCGGAGGCCCTTCCCCGGGCGCCGTCAGTCGGCCAGGGCGCGCAGGGCGTCGGTGTCCTTCGGGGCGCTCGCCTTCCGGCTCGTCGCGAGAAACATCGCCGGCACGATGCCGACGAGCACCACCCCGGAGCCCACCAGGAAGGCGTCGTCGAAGGCCGCCACGGAGGCGGTGGCCCCGGCGTGGCGGGCGAGTATCGAGCCGGCCGCGAGGGCCGCGTCGCGAGGGGACATCCCCGCGTCTCGGAGGTGGTGGGCGATCTCGGCGGCGCGGCTCGTCCAGACGGACGATCCGGCGAGCAGCGACTCTCCGACCACGGACTGGTGGAAGACCGTGCGCCGGCCGAGCACCGAGGCGAGGGCCGCGATGCCGATGGAGCCGGACACCTGCTGCACGAGGTTCATCAGGGACGAGGCCATGCCGGCGCGGGAGGTGGGCACGGCGTTGAGGGCCGCGGTGGTCACCGGGGTGACGAGCAGCCCGAGGCCCACGCCCCGGATCAGCGTCGGCGCGAGCACGCCCCACAGGCTGGTGTCGGGGTCGAGGCGCCGGTACATGAACATGAACAGCGCCGTCAGCGCGAGGCCCACCACCGTCGGGATGCGCGGGCCGAAGCGGTCCGCGAGGCGGCCGGAGACGGGCATGAGGGCGCCGATGACCAGCGCGCCCGGCAGCAGCAGCGCGCCCGTGCGCACCTCGCTCAGCCCCATGTGCGACTGCATGAACAACGGCAGCAGGAACACGCCGCCGAAGAGGGCCGTGGAGCGCACCGCGACGACCGCCAGCGCCACCGAGAACTGCCCATGGCGCAGGAGTCCGAGGTCGAGGATGCGGTGCGTCGTCACCGACTCGACCACCAGGAAGGCCACGAGGGAGAAGGCCGCGACGAGGCCGCAGCCGACGATGAGCGGCGAGGTCCAGCCCTCGTGGTTGCCCTTGGAGAGCCCGTAGAGCAGGGCCACGAGGAAGGTGGTGAGCGTGACGAAGCCGGGCCAGTCGAAGGGGCGATGCTCGGAGGCCGCGGGGCGGTCGGGGCGAAGCAGGCGCGAGGCCGCGAGGAGCCCGACCACGCCGATGGGGAGGTTGATGTCGAAGATGGAGCGCCAGCCAAGGGTCTGCGTGAGGTAGCCGCCCAGGGTGGGGCCGAGCGCGGGTCCGACGATGACCCCGACGCCCCAGATGCCCAGGGCGCGGCCGCGCTCCTTCGGGGGAAACACCTCGGCGATCATGGCCATGCCCGTCGGGGTGATGGCGCCGCCTCCAAAGGCCTGGATCACCCGGGCGGCGATGAGCACCGGGAGGTTCCAGGCGAGGCCGCAGAGCAGCGAGCCGACGACGAAGATCGCGAGGCTGATCATGTAGAGACGGCGGTGACCGAGCCGGTCGCGCAGCCACGCCGTCAGGGGCATGAAGGTCGAGAAGCCCAGCATGTAGCCGGTGACCACCCACTCGATGTCGTCCACGCTCGCCCCGAAGGACGCCATCATGCTCGGCAGGCTGACGTTGACGATGCTCGAGTCGAGCGCCGACATCACCGTGCCCAGCATCACCACGCCGAGCACCTGCCAGCGGTAGCGCTCGTCCTCCGCGGGGGCGCTCATCGCACCCGGATGCGGATCGAGACCGACTGGCCCACCCGCAGCGGCCGGTGCGCGCCCGAGAGCGCCACCCGGATCGGGATGCGCTGCACCACCTTGGTGAAGTTGCCCGACGCGCTGTCCGCCGGGATCAGCGCGAACTGCGACGCCGCGGCCTGCCCCACCACCTCGACGCGACCGTGGAGCTCGCCCCCCTCGTCGACGGCGATCTGCACCTCCTGGCCCGAGCGCAGCTTCGCCACCTCGGTCTCCTCGATGTTGGCCGAGACCCAGGCGTGCCCCGGGTCGGCCAGCGACACCGCCGTCTGGCCCGTCGCGACGAAGTCCCCGGGGTCGACGCCCACGCGCACCACCACGCCGTCGATGGCCGCGCGCAGCACCGTGCGGTCGAGCGCCACCTCGACCACCGCGAGCTCGGCCCGGGCCTGCGCCGCCGACGCGCGCGCCTCCTCCACCTGCTGCGCTCGGAGCGCGACCCGATCGGCCCCGGCGGCGGCCTCCTGCGCCCTCCCCTCGGCGTCCGAGAGGCCCCCGCGCGCCATGGCCACCTCCTCGACGCGGCTGCCCGACTGGAGCTGCCGCACCGTGGCCCTCGCCACCTCGGCGCTGGCGCGCGCGGCCTGCAGGGCGACCTCCGCCTGCTCGACGGACTCGGTCGCCATCGCGCCGCTCTGCGAGAGCGTGCGCGCCCGGTCCCGCTCCCGCTCGGCCATGGAGAGCCTCGCCTCGGCGGCGGTGAGCATCGCGCGGGCCCGCTCGATCTCCTCCCGGCGCGGTCCCGCGACCGCGAGGCGCAGCCCCGCCGCGGCCGTGGCGACGCCCGCGCGCGCCCGCTGCTCGCCGGAGCTCACCAGGCGTCGCTCGAGCGCGAGCTGCGCCTCGGCCTCTCGCACCCTCGCCTCGGCGAGCGCCACCACGGCGCGGGCCCGCTCGGCCTGCGCCCGCTCGGCGCGGGCGTCGAGCTCGACCAGCGGATCGCCCGCGTGCACATGAGCGCCCTCGATCACCCGCACCCGCTCGACGCGGCCGCCGACGCCGAGGGGCGCGACGTTGACCACCGGCGCCGCGACGCGCGCGTCGTCGGTGCGCACGAAGGGCCGGAAGAGGAACCACCACGCGGCGAGCACCACCGCCAGCACCGCGAGCATCGCGACCGCGGCGACGCGCACCCTCCGGTGCTGCCACCATGGGCGCTCGGACGACGGGGCGGGGATCGCCACGTCCATCGCATCCGCGGCGCTCACGACGCCTCCCCCTGCGCCGGGGCCGCGGGCTCCGAGGCCTCGAGCGCCGCGACGAGCTTCTGCACGAGGGCCTTGAAGGCCTTGCGTTCGGTGGCCGTGAGGGCGCCCTCGATCCTCGCCTCGAAGGCCTCGAAGGGATCGTCGAGGGTCTTCAGCATCCGCCGCCCCCCGGCCGTGAGGGAGACCAGCTTCTGCCGGCGGTCCTCCTCGCTCGCCGTGCGCAGCGCCCAGCCCCGCGCCACCAGCGCGTCGACCAGTCGCACCATCGCCGCGGGGTCGATCACCATGACCCGGGCGAGCGCCGCCTGCGAGCCCGGACCGGAGCGCCGCAGCTCTCGCAGCAGGCTGAACTGCAGGGGTCCGACCTCGCTCCCCGCGATCGCCGCGCCGTAGGCACGGGCCAGCGCCCGCCGGAGCCGGCTGAACTCATCGAGCACATCGCTGGACATATCAATCATTGATATGTCAATGATTGGCACGGGTCAATCCGCGGCCCCCCAGCGGAGGGCCCTCTACCCCCGACGACGGTCAGATGCCGCTGGCGACGGAGATGCCGTCCGCGGGGGTCGCGAGGCCGTTGAAGGGCCCCTGCCCCGAGCGCACCGGCAGCCTCGCGGTGAACACCGCGCCCCCCTGCGAGCCCGGGCGCAGCGAGACCGTCCCGCCGTGCTCCTCGATGATGCGCCGCACCACCGCGAGGCCGAGCCCGGTGCCCGTCGCCTTCGAGGTGAAGAAGGGCTCGAACACCCGCGACAGGTCCACGTTGCCGAGGCCCGCGCCGGTGTCCTCGACCTCCAGGTCGACCCCGGGCTGCCCCGGGCTCATCTCGCGCCGCACCTCGATGGCCGCCTCGTTGCTCGCCGTGGCCGCGGCGTTCCACGCCTCGTCGAGCAGGCGGTCGACCGGCACCGGCCGGGGCGCCAGGTTCACGGGCCGGGCGAAGTCGAGCAGGTCGCTCACGATGCGGTTGAGCCGGTCGCTCGTCCTCGCGGACGATGTCGAGCAGCAGCTTCGCGTCGCCGGAGGGCTTGAGGAGCCGGTCGAGCGAGCCGAGGGAGTTGAAGATCACCCCGAGCGGGTTGCGCACCTCGTGGGCCATCACCGCCGACAGCTCGCCCAGCGCCGCGAGGCACTCGCGCTGCACCAGCCGGGACTGCGCGGCGGTCAGCGCGTCGAGCCGGCGGCGCGCCTCCTCGTGGAGCTCGGCGTTCTCCAGGCCCACCTGCACCACGCTCGCGACCGCGCGGGCGAGCGCCACCTCGTCGTCGCGCAGACGGCCCCCGGGGAGGTCGCCCACCACCAGCGCGCCCCGCACGCCGCCCTGCCCCTCGAAGGGGATGAACCACAGCGACCGCGGGACGGCCTCGTCGCGCCAGAACACCGACGCCCGCGGGGAGCTGCGCGAGTCGCCGAGGGCGGTCACCTCCCCCTGGTCCAGCAGCTCGACCACCCAGGGCGCGGTCGCGAGCCGCACGCGCACGATCGCGGCCGCCTCCGCCGAGGGCCACGCCGCCGCGCGCCGTGGGATCACGCCGTCCCAACTGATGATCGAGCACCTCGAGACCACTCGTCACAACACGCCGACGACACGCAACGTCCGGCTCGCGGCGATCAAGTCCTTCATGCGCTTCGTGGAGTATCGCGTCCCGGCGGCGCTCGATCAGGTCCGGTGCATCCTCGCGATTCCCATCAAGCGGACCAACACGCGGCTCGTCGTCCACCTGACCCGTGTGGAGATGCAGGCGGTGCTCGACGCGCCGGATCCGCGGACCCGCGAGGGTGTTCGCGATCGCGCCATGCTCCACGTGGCGTGCGCCGCCGGACTGCGGGTCTCCGAGCTGGTCGGCCTGCGTCTCGACGGCCTCGTCTTCGAGCCGCGGTTGTCGATCCGCGTGCTCGGCCGGCCTCGAGCGCGCGCGGTGGGTGTCGCTCGCTGTCGAGGGAGCCGCCCCTGGTGTGCCGGATACGGTCTCGCCTCTCCTGCCCTTCAACGCTCGCGAGATTTGGCGAGCGCTGAAGCCTGCCACCCCCTGACGAAGAGGCCCCATGACCACGCCCACGCCCCCTGACCCCGAAGGTCCGAAGACCGGGCACTGGCTCAACCTCTGCCAGAGGATGAGGATCCGTCTGGCTCGTGAGAGCCGGGAGCGGGACGCCGAAGACGACCCGCGCGACGAAGCGCTGGCGGCCTGACGCCGACTGCGAGAGACCACCGCGCTGACGCGAGCGCCCTCCGGGCAGCTTCGCCGTGGACACCCATGGTCTGGAGCACGGCCGAAGCGTCGCCAGGAGCGCATTGGCACTCACGACGACGTCGTCAGGGGTGTCGGGAAGAGGTCGCACGAGGCAATCACGCTGTCGGGCCGGTCGCGGGAAGATCCATCAGGCCGCTCCATGAACCTTTTCGGCGAGGGTCGCGCTAGTGACGGCGTGCGCGGACCCCACGCGCGCCGCGGTGTTCGAGCGGGTGGAGGGTTGCACGGTGCCTTCCACGAGCTCACGGAAGACCTGGCTCCCTGAAACTCCGAGTGCCCCGGGAGGGTGCCCTTCGCGCTCAGGCAGGCTTCGGCGACCTGGCGGGCGTGCGGATAGCCCGTCACACGGCCGCCGAGGCCCGGCTGCGGTGCCAGGAGGCTCTGGTCGAGATGGCGAGGGCCCCGGTCCTGGTCGATCAGGCTGCGGGTCGATTCCAATCGACGCCTTTCCGGCAAGGAGGCCTTCCACCCTGACGTCTTGATCATCCCAGCATCTCGCATCGACAGCGCATGTACCGCGCTGTCCGGGTTCCTCGGGAGGCTTTGGAGGCCCCACCTGGCGTCCCCTCAGGCACGGTGGAGATGCTCGACGAGGGTCTTGCAGCCGAGTCCCACGAGCACGAGTCCCCCGACCGCGTCGAGCTTCCTTCCGAGCGCGGCCCCGAAGCGGCGCCCCGCGTAGAGGCCGAGCGCGCTGAGGACGGCCGCCGTGACGCCGATGGTCACCACCAACAGGGCCAGCGGGGCGTCGAGCACGGGGAGGGTGACCCCGACGGCGAGCGCCTCTTCTATAGGCGGAAACCCGTGTCGGCGAGGGCGACGAGGTCCGCGCCCGCGTAGGCGGCGACGAAGGCCTCGACCATCGGTTCGAAGGGCAGCTCGGCAAAGAGCCCGTGGAATCGCAGGTACTCCGCGTGGGGGCTGCCGTCGAGGGTGGTCGGCGCGAGGAGCGCTTCCGCCGTGCCATCGAATTCGACGGGACGGTAGCCCTTGCGGGCGACGACGTCGGGCGAGAGGCTCGCGTCGGCGCGGACCCACCGATCGCCCAGGTAGAAGGCGTTGAGCCCGTGGTGGAACATCACGTCGGTGCCCAGCGCGCGGGTGACCCTGGGCGACAGGCTGCGGTCTCGCAGGTCGCAGAGCACCAGGGCGGTCGGGACGCCCGCGGCGCGGCCGAGCGCGCAGAGCAGGACCGCCTTCTGGACGCAGAAGCCACGCCCCTCGTCGAGCACCGAGGAGGCAACGTACTCCTCGCGGGTGAGCGCCGCGCGGAAGGCGTAGCGCACCTCGTCGCGCACATGGTGGAAGAGCCGGGCCGCGCGGGCTTCCGGCGACAGCGCCGCGACGCCAAGCCGCCCGACGAGACCGCGCACGGCGGCGTGGTCGGAGTCGATGCAGGGGGTCGCCCGGAGGCAGTCCGCAGGGTCCGGTACGTTCACGGCTCGACCCCGGTCGGGCGCTGTGCGAGCTCGGCGAACCACGCCGCGTCAAGCATGATGAAGAGCGCGTCGGCGACGGCGAAGGCCTGGCCATCGGCTCCTGACAGCCGCGCACGGGTGCCGACCTTGCGCCCATCGATGGACTCGACCCACGCTTCGAAGGTGGCGACGGTGCCGAGCGGGAGCATCCCGCGAGACTCCGTTACGAGCCGCGCCGCGACGACGCAGTGGCCGGACATCCACGCGGCGGCGCCCATGGCCTCGTCGAGCAGGGCGGCCATGCTGCCGCCGTGGGCGTGACCCGGCGGACCCTCCGCCCCGGGCCCGAACCACGCCCGGCCCACGAGCGCGCCGTCGTGATCGCGCCGGAAATAGCGCACCCGGAGCCGGTCGCCGCCCGGGTCGCCCGAGACGAACGACCGGAGGACCCCGACGGTGTCGATGGGTTCGAGCGGGGCCCAACCGTCCTGGCCCATGAGAATCGGTGGCGTCATGGGATCTCCGCGTCGATCACGACCGTCGCCGGGGCGCCGGTCGAGAGGAAGAAGTTGTAGATGCCGGGCGTGGCGAAGCCGACCTCGTGGCGCGCCGCGTTGGGGGCGGCGCCGACCGGGACGCACGTCCGCAGCGGCTGCGCCTCGAGGCAGAGCGGGAGGCGATCGAAGCCCAGGTAGACCGCGGTCCCCGGTGGCGTCGTCGCCCGCACGACGAGCCGGCCCCCGGGGAGTGGCACCCGCACCCGGAACGCCACGTCGGGCCCGGACCGATCGCATCCCACGGTGAGATCATCGCCCATGCGGCAGGTCGTCATCACGAGCCGCGAGCGCCCCCGCCTGGCCAGCGTCGGCGCGTCCTCGCAACGGTCGCCGGCTCGCGTCGGGGCGACCAGTACCGCGCAGCCGTGCTCACACGCGACCACGGCGACGCAGGCGCCCGCATCGCCGCCGGGGCCGAATTCAGGCACCGCGCCCGACGGACAACGAGGGCAGGACGACGCATCCATCGCCGCGTCCACTTCGGGGGAGTCGTCCCCCGGCGCGGTGGCGAGGTCCTCCAGCGTGCCGTCGATCGTCCCATCGCTCGCCTCCGCCCCGTCGAGGCCCATGGCGACGTCTGGAGCGTCGGATCGCTGCTCTCCAAGGCCGCCATCCTCGGCATCTCCCCGGCGCGACGGCTCTCCGCCCACGTCGAGCGGGCGGGCGGCGTCCGCTGCGCCGACGTCGGGCCGGGACAGGTCCACGTCGGGCCCGATGGGGGAGCCCTCGAGGGGCGAGCGGTCGATGCCCAACGGACCGCATCCGCCAGCAGAAACCAGCGAGAGGAAGGCACACCAGCGCAATCCGAACACGGTCCTGCGGGGGACGATGGCGCCGCTCTTGGTCATCTGGCCAAATCCCGTGTAGAACGTCGGTTTGTCGGCGTCAACCCGCGGGGCGTATCGTCACCGCCATGACGAAGGCCCCTGTTCGCGAGATCGATAGCGACCGCCTGCTCGACGCCGCCGCGCGTCTATTTCGGCGGCGGGGCTTCGACGCAACGACCGTCCGCGAGATCGCCACGGAGGCGGAGATGCTGCCGGGAAGCCTGCACTACCGCTTCGCGACGAAGGAGGACCTCCTCCTCGCGCTCATGGAGCGCGGCCTCGATCAGGTGACGGCGGCGATCCGGGACGCGATCGCGGGGACGCGCGACCCTACCGAGCGCCTGCGACTCGCCCTCCGGGCGCACCTGCGGGTGCTGCTCTCGGGCGACGACGCCATGTACGTGCTGCTCTTCGAGTGGCGCTCGCTGAGCGGCGACGCGCGCACGTCCATGATCCGGCTGCGCGACCGGTACGAGGCCTTCTGGGATGGGATGATGTACGAGGCCGCCGGAGCCGGGCGCTTACGGCCGCGAATCGACCTCAAGCTCGCTCGTCTCTTCGGCTTCGGGGCGATCAATTGGGCCGCGCAGTGGTTCTCGCCGGACGGCGACTACACGCCCGAGCAGATCGCCGACACATTCTGGGCGTTCATGACCTTCGGTCTGCTCGATGAAGCGGCTCGGCTTGCCAGCGTCGGCGTCGAGCAGATCAGGGGTTCCACCCCGCGCGACACGGACCCGCCAGAGGGGGCTACCGCACCGCCCGGCGCCCCGGCCCCGGCGCCCACGGCGAGCAGGCAGCGCCGGCGGGCCCCGACCCGCCGCTGACCCGGACAGGCGTCGGGGATCCACCCGAGGTGCCACGCAACGCTGGGCGCGGGCGACCGGCCAGATCCATCCAGGCTCTCGGCGCCGGACGGGTCCGTTGCACGGACCTTGACGACGCGTGCTGGATATGTTCTTGGTCGGGCGACCAAGAACCCGGGCGATCAGACATGGGTTGCGCAGCCCGTCGTCGCCGAGGAGGACCCGTTGAGCCGCCTGCCAACCACCCGCAGCCATCTCTCACTCGTCTCCCCGCGGGCGGCGAGCGGGCGCCTCGTCCTGGCTGGCGTGGCGGGGACGGCGCAATTCGTCCGGCGCGAGCGGGACCACGCCAGGGTGGCGTCCCTGTCGTTCTGTGCAGGCGCCGCTGCACGGGCGTGTCACATCGACGTCGCGAGCGCCCTGTGCGAGGCGCTCCGCACCGTGGCCAACGACTGTGGGTATCGCCTGGAGGCTTCGCGGTTCGTGACGGAGATCTGGCGCGCGGTACCGCGCGCCGTTGAGATGAGGCTGGAGGCCTGGATCGATCGGGTCACCGACGAGCACGTTGTGGCCCGCGCGCGCCTCCTGGGCGCCGACGGTGAGCCCTTCGCGATCGCGGGCGGGGCCTTCCGGCTCGCGGAACAGCGCGGCGTGGTCGTGATCCCTGGGGTGAACTCGCGGCCAGTGGCCGCAGACGACGCGACCAACGGTGGAGGAGAATGACGATGCAATACAACCCGCTCGATCCCGCGGTGAGGGCGAATCCCTACCCGTCCTTCGCCCACCTCCGCGAGAACTCCCCTGTGGCGCTGGTGGAGCCCTTCGGGTTCTGGGCCGTGTCCCGCTACGACGACGTCATCAACGTGCTCCGCAGCCCCGCGCTCTTCTCGTCCGCGACGATGGTGACGTCCCTCCTCGGCGAGCTTCAGGCCTTCCCCGACGCCGCGGTGCTCATCGCCTCCGACCCGCCGGTCCACACCCGCCTTCGTTCGCTCGTCAACCGGGCCTTCACGCCACGGGCGGCCGCCGACCTCGAACCGCGGGTCCGGGTGCTCGTCGATGACCTCGTCGCAGGCTTCGCCGACCGGGGCTCGTGCGACGTCGTGGCAGAGCTGGCGATGCCGCTGCCAGTCATCGTGATCGCCGAGCTCCTCGGGGTCGATCCAGCACGGCGCGTTGAGTTCAAGCGCTGGTCCGATGACATCGTCGGCGCCGTCGCCGGGATGATGGACGGCACCCAACAGGAGCGGATTCGCGGGAGCATCGCCGCCTTCATGGAGTACTTCCAGGAGGTGATGGATGAGCGCCGGGCCCACCCCCGCGCCGACCTGATCAGCGCCCTCGTGCAGGCCGAGGAGCAGGGCCAGGTGCTCTCCACCCGCGAGGTGCTGGCGTTCACGTTCCTCCTGCTCATTGCCGGCAACGAGACGACCACGAACCTCATCGGCAATGCGGTCCTGGCGCTCCTGGCCCACCCCGCCGAGCTCGCGAGGGTGCAGGCCGACCCGTCGCTGATCCCGGGCCTCGTCGAGGAGACCCTGCGCTATGACGCCCCCGTGCAGTCCCTCTTCCGCCGAGCCACTCGCGACGTGGTGCTGGGCGGCGTCACGATCCCGGAGGGCGCGACCGTGCTTCCCCTCTACGGCTCGGCCAACCGCGACCACCGAAGATTCCCAGATCCAGACCGCTTCGACATCACCCGCGACACGCACGGTCACCTCGGCTTCGGGCAGGGCATCCACTTCTGCGTCGGCGCCCCGCTCGCTCGACTCGAGGCGAGGGTGGCCCTCGAGGCACTGCTCCGCACCTGCGGCTCCCTCGCGCCGGGCGAGGGCCACGTCGAGCGTGTGGAGTCCATCCTCTTGCGGGGACCGAAGACGCTTCCGTTGCGTTTCGACGCCGTGCTGCCGTGAACGCGCCCGTCGCAGCCCCGTCGCCGCTGCGAACAACCCCTCCCTGACCAACCGTCCCAGCCACTGAAACCCCTCAACGGCCTCGGCGTCCGCCCTGCACGCAGGCGCGGGTGCGCTCGGCCTCGGCCCCGGCGCGCGCGTCCTGGACCTCCCGCAGGAGCCGGTCGCGCTCGAACTCCGCCTGCTTGCGCGCGGTGATGTCCACGACCGTCCCGAGCAGGCGCCCCGCCCCGTCGCCCGCCCCCCTCGTCGGGCACGCACGCGCTTCGACCCAGCGGACGCGTCCGTCCCCGGGCGACACCGTGCGGAACTCCCCCAGGAAGAGGCCCTCGTTCTCGCCCACGAGCGCCGCCTCGAGGCCGGCGGTGGAGCGCGCGCGGTCGTCGGGGTGGACGCGGGAGAGCATCTCCGCGGGGAGCACCGGCGCGAGCGGCGGGAGGAAGAACAGCGCGCGCAGCCGCTCGTCGGCCTCGACGTGGCTCGTGTCGAGGTCCACCGCGCCGGCGCCGGCGGCCTCCAGCACCTGCCGCATGTGCTGCTCGCTCTCGCGGAGCTTGCCGGCGAGGGCGCCCACGCGCGCCGCCTGCGCCGCCTGCTCGCGGGCGTGGACCTGGGCCTCGCGCTGCCGCAGGGTCTCTCCGCGCTGCCAGAGCGCGACGAAGGCGGCGACCTTGGCGCGCAGCACGTCGGGATTGAAGGGCTTCGCGAGGTAATCGACGGCCCCCTGCGCATAGCCCCGGGTCTGGTGCGCCTCGTCGCGGTGAATCGCGGTCACGAAGAGGATTGGCACCTCGCGGGTGCGCTCCCGCTGGCGGATCATCGCGGCGGTCTCGAAGCCGTCGAGCCCCGGCATCTGCACGTCGAGCACGATGGCCGCGAAGTCCCCGCGCAGCAGGTGCTCCAGGGCCTCGGTGCCGGACGACGCCCGCACGAGCCGGGCGCCCAGCGGGTCGAGCACCGCCTCGAGCGCGAGGATGTTCGCCGGATGATCATCGACGAGCAGGACGCTCGCGGTCGGGGCAGCATCGGTCGGGGGAGGGGCGAGCGAGGAGGGGGCCATCGGCGTCGCGGGAGCGTACCCGCGCTTCGACTGATCGACGGACGCGTGCCGTAATGCCGGTCGCGAATTGTCCGCCGTCGCGGCACGGCAAACGCTGTGTGCTGACCACGAAGGACGCCCGTGGACGTGACGGTGTACGGCGAGGCGGCGACCGTGAGCCTGGACGTGGTCAACGGGGACCTGCGCCCTCGCCCGGCGGCGTGGCTGAGAGCCGAGAATCTGAGGCCCGGACCGCGTCGAGCGGTGCGCTGCGGCGGCGCACCTGCACTTCGACTCCTGCCCCCAGGACGACCATGACGCTCGACCGCCCGGTGCCCGCGAAGCCCGACCGTCCGCCGCGCACGGACGCCGAGTACGTCCACGAGCGCCGCGATCGCCAGAGCGTGCCCGTGGGCTCCCTGACGCCCCGCCGTAGCCGCTCGATGTTGCTCCCGAGCGGTCATGGCGGCGGCGCCCGCAAGGCCCCGTCTCGTCGTCCAGGATCGGGTTGGGCGACGTCCCCGGGTCTACGAACGGCACCGCGCGGTCTCAGGTCGCGGGGAGCTCACGGGTGAAGACGTAGCGGTCTCGGCCGGGCCCTGCGTAGTCGGTCACTCGCTCCACGCGGTACCCGAGCGCCCGGTGGAACTCGACGCTCCCCTGATTGCCCAACGTGGTGATCACCTTCATCCGTCGGGCGCCGCGGCCGCGCACCCGCTCGGTGAAGCTCTCGTAGAGCCACCGCCCGACGCCGCGCCGCCGGCAGTCATTGTCGATCCCCACGAGGTGGACGTACCCGGTGCCGTGCGCGGTCACGAACCCGAGCAGGAAGCCGACGAGGCGGCCGTCGTCCTCGACCACCAGCGCGTCGTCGCCGAGCTCGTGGAAGAACAGGGGGTGTGCGAACGCCGAGGTCGGCCCGTTCCACCAGCGGTCGATCACGGAGACGACGTCGCCGAAGTCCTCCTGCGTGAGGCTGCGGGTCTCCATGGCGGTGCCCCGTGCCGTGGAACCACTCCGCCGTCAACCACGCACCGCGCCGAAGCGCGCTTCCGCGCTGCGCGGGCCGCCACCGCGGGGCCGAGGCGCCGTCGATGCCTTTGCACCAGCACGGCGTCCAGGGTGAGCGCTACGATGTTGTAGAAGGCCGACCGGCGCCCGAATGTGCGCATCCCGGCCACGCGGATCAGCACCTGCTCCTACCAGAGCAAAGCCAGCTCGCCCCCTGCGCGGTCGTCTGGCGCAACCCGCTCTTCACCGGGACGCGCGGCGCCTCCCGCTCGCGCTCGGGGCAACGGGCCGGGCCCCGTCGGCTGCCGTCGTCTGGACGCACGACGCCGCGCGCGCCGAGCACTGGCGGAGGTCGCCGTGTGGGGCGTCGCGGACGGGGCCGGCGCGGAGGCCTATGCTGAGGCCGTGTTGGAACCCGAAAAGATCTCGACACTTGCAGCCCGCTACGGCATCGGTGAGATGCTCACCCGCCACGTCCTGGTGGTGGATGACGAGCCGGGCAACCTCGACGTGATGGAGGCGTTCCTGGCCGAGGACTACATCGTCCATACGGCGGTCTCGGCCGAGCGCGCGCTGACGATCATTGCCGAGGTGCGGTGCGACGTGGTCGTTACCGACCAGCGGATGCCTGGGATGACCGGTACCGACCTGCTGGCGGCGCTGCGCGAGCACCAGCCCGACGTCGCGGGCATCCTCGTGACCGCGTACACGGACGCGCCCGTGCTGGTGGACGCGATCAACTGCGCGCTCATCTTCCGCTACGTGCGCAAGCCGTGGGAGCCCGCAGAGCTGCTGGCCGCGGTGGCCGCGGCGAGCGCGTTCGTGCGCAATGGGCGCCTCACGACCCGGCTGCTTGCGCTGCTCACCATGGGCGGCGATGACCTGAACGACCTGCTCGACCACATCAGCCGGAGGAGGTAATCGCCCGCGGTTTCAGCAGACCCTCGAAGCCCGGCAGGATCCCAAGGTGCGCGCGTACCTCGATCGGTCCTTCGAGCGGCTCGCGCTGCTCGACCCGGAGCGCAACCTCCGCATCGCCATCGCGCGCTATCCGCTCGACGCGATCGTCGATGGCGTCGCGATCTTCGAGGGCAAGCGCGCCGCGGGAACGATCCGCGCCCGGCAGGCTCGGCGGCGGGGCGATCGACTCCACCCGCTGACCCTCGGGCAGCTCCAGGTAGTCCGCCCGCTCGCGCCCGCCCTCGGACCACACCACCCGCGTCAGCAGGAGGTCGCGCTGGAGCAGCTCGCGGTCGAACGCGCCGAGGACCCCGCGCCGGGTCCGCCGGGTCCTGCACCGGGATCTCTCCCGAGGTCCACGCCCCATAGCTTTTCGTTGAGGTCGAACGGCGACGACGAGACCGGAGCCGAACGTGAGCGCGGCGACGAGCCACATCGCCGCGGGCAGCCCCAGGGCGTCGGCCGTCGCGCCGGCGAGCAGCGCGCCGATCGCGTAGCCGAGGTCGCGCCAGAGCCGGTACACGCCCACCGCCGAGGCGCGCCACGAGGGGTGGGCCACGTCGCCGATGGCGGCCAGCAGCGTCGGGTACACCATCGCGGTGCCCACGCCGAGGAGCGCCGCGCCCGTCGCGAAGCCCGCGAAGCCGTGCGCGACGACGACCGCCACGATGCCGACGGCCTGCACCCACATGCCCGCGGCGATGAGCCACTTGCGGCCCAGGCGGTCGGACAGGGCGCCGCGACGACCCAGCCGCCGACGAGGACGTGCTTGCGGCCGACGCGGTCGGACAGGCGCCCGGCAATCATCCCAGGTCCCGTCCGGCAGCGGGCGCCCGTGATAAGTTGCCGGCGCCGCCATGAACCCGCTGTTTCGCGCGATGCTGCCGGCCGAGGATGGGGCGCCCCAGATCGGCGACGGCCGCAACCTGCTCGGCGTCCGACCGAGCGACGTGAAGGGCGCGAGCGCCGGCCCGGGCCAGGGCGGCCTCTCCGTCACCGTCGGGGACTACCGCCGGATGATGGCGCCCCTGCGGCCGAAGGCGTTCGGCGGTCTGCACTCCGAGACCGTGATGTACGAGCTGCCGCAGGCGACCCTCACCGTCGCGTCGAACCTACACCTGGGCCCGGTCCACGACCGGACCTCCCACGCGGTCATCGAGGCGCGCGAACCGTGCCCCGTCCCGGCCTTCCAGCTCGCGATCCAGGCGACCCGCCCGCATTGGGCGCGCACCGCACCCCCCACCGAGGGACCATGAGCGGCGCCCACGACAAGTACCTGGAGCTCGTCGGGGTGTTGCGGGATGCTCGCCGCTCGCCGTCGTGGGCGGCGCCGGACGACCGCGAGATCCTCGGGGTGTTGGAGGACCTCTTCGATCAGCTGACGCCCGAGGAGCAGGACCGCGCGAACGGCGAGGGCTGGCGCGGCTGGCCGGACCTCTACGACGCCTACATGGAGGAGCACCCCATGCGGGAGCGCGCGCTCGACATCCACGACCCGCGGACCCTTGGCGCTCCGCCGCGCGAGTGGCGGCTGGTGGCCTGATGTACCTCGGCGCGCAGCGAGTCCGATCGGCGGGCGGCGAGGAGGGGGTGAACATCTTCGGCTACAGCCACCTGGGTTCGACCGGGATCGACTGGCGCTCGCCCGACATCGCCCGCATCGCCGACCGGACGCCCGGGCGGTTGATGTTCACCATCACCCAGGTCTCCGCCGGGGGGAACGCGGTGCTGAGCTACCTCGACGTCGCCGTCGCCGATGAGGTTCCCGCGCGGACGGTCGTGCAGCTGCTCAACGCCGCGATGGTGGCCTGGCCGCACGAGGCCCCCCTGCCCGTCGCCTGGTCCCACGGGAGCATGGCCCTGGGCTTCTACGTGACGCCCTCGCGCCGTGACCGGGCCGACGCGGAGCTGCGAGAACTCAAGGACGCCCTGACCCTGGCCGTGGCGACGGCGGTGGCGCCGCTGCATGGCCTCCCTCCGCTCCAGGCGCGGCCGTTGCGGCCGTTGCGGATCGTCCGGCAACACGGCGCTGCGGGTGAGCGGTACGCCCTGGACCCGGAGAGCCGCGCCTTCCTCCGGCACATCTTCCCGGGGACCCTCCTGCCCGAAAGCATCAGCGTCACCCACGAGAACAAGGACGCCTTCACGCAGTTCGTGGGGGGCTCGTTGGAAGCCGAGGTGGTCCACGTCCTGACCCGCGTGCCCGTGGCTCAACTCAGCGCCCTCGCGGGCGCGGTGATCCTCGACGAGGGCACCGGGGCCGATGTCTGGCGCTCGCCCGGTCCACAGGTTGGCGGCTGATCCCGCTGATCCCGCATCGCAGAAGCGGCGCGCAGGGCCGTAGCCCTCGACGGGCGCCGCGCCATCACGCAGGCGGTCCTCGCCTCGGAACGGGCGCTGCGAACGCGGAGGTCGCAGCAAGACCTCGCCGCTGGGCGTGGTCTCAGCCCGCAGCCAGCTCGCGGGTGAAGACGTAGCGGTCCCGTCCCGGGCCGGCGTAGTCGGTCACCAGTTCGACGCGGTATCCGAGCGCCCGGTGGAACTCGATGCTCCCCTGATTGCCCACCGTGGTGATCGCCTTCATGCGCTGGGCGCTGCGGCGCTGCATCCGCGCAGAGAAGCTCTCGTAGAGCTTCCGCCCGACGCCGCGCCGGCGGTGGTCGTTGTCGATGCCCACCAGGTGGACGTACCCGGTGCCGTGCGCGGTCAGGAAGCCGAGCAGGAATCCGACGATGCGGTCCTCGTCCTCGACGACCAGCGCGTCGTCGCCGAGCTCGTGGAAGAAGAGCGGGTGGGCGAGCGCCGAAGTGGGCCCGCCCCACCAGCGGTCGATCACCGAGACGATCCGGCCGAAATCCTCCTGCGTCATGTCGCGCGTCTCCATGAGTGGCAGGCTTTGCAGGCGCCGATCCACGACGTCAACCGTGCGCTGCGCCCGCGTGGAGACGGAACCCTCGGCCCCCACGAGTCGCGTGGACACGCCTTGCACACGACCTGTGGCGCCACCCCACACGGGGCGCGTGGCTCCGGCTTCAGGCGACCTGCGGGCGCGCCGAGGCCCCGCGCAGGACGGCGTCCACGCCGAGGAGGCCCCCGACGGCCGCCTCGAACCCTCCCAGCCTCGAGAGGTGCTCGCTGAAGACGTAGAGGTCGTCGGCGGTGAGGATCTCCGTGAGCCCCGCGTCGGAGAGGACGTCGCCGTACACGCGACGCCCCTTCTCCGCGCCGAGGACACGCGTGAGCTTGTCCAGGGCGAGATCGGGGAGCCCGGGCGCCGCGGGGCGAACGCTCGAACGCTCGGTCATCGGGTGCCCGATGCTTCGTCCCGCGCGCGCTCGAGCGCCCCGACCCTCGCGAGCGCGGCGTCGCGCTCCGCGCGCATCGTCAGGAGGGCGGCCTCGACCGCGCGGCTCTGCTCGGACACCTCGGACGCCATGGCCTCCGCGGCGGCGCACGCGTCGTTCGCCACGGTGTACAGCCGCGCATTATCGACGGCGACGGCGATGCGGCGCGCGAACTCCTCGGCGAAGGCCATGTCGCCCTCGCCGTAGCGCCGCCCCGACTCGGCCGAGACGAGCGTGAGCGCCCCGAGCGCGTGGTCGCGCCACCAGCGGCACGCACATCGAAGACCGCAGCCCCAGCGAGCGGGCGAGCGCGAGCAGGTCGGGGTCGGGGATGGACGCCGCGAGCAACGCGTCGGGGATCTCCTCGAACCGCTCGCCGCGGCGAGCGCGGAGGACGGCGTAGGTCCTGTGCGGGTCGTCGGGGCCGGGCGGGAGGCGGCGCCAGAGGTCCCACGCCAGCGCGACCTTCGCCGGATCGACGTGGGCTACGGCGGCGCGTTCGAGGGTGCCGCGCTCGGAGAGCAGGTCGATGGCGCACCAGTCCGCCAGGTGGGGCACGACGAGCCGGGCGACGTCGTTGAGCGTCCTCGTCAGGTCGAGCGACGTGCCGAGCACCTTCGAGACGTCGAGGAGGAGCGCCTCGGCGATCTCGCGGCCCGCGTCGAGGCGGACGCGGAGCAGCGAGCCCAGGCTGTCGCCGACGCCGGGGGACATGCCGCAGTCGATGCGCACGAGCGCGGCCGGTCCGTCGAGGGCCATGGCACCGCACGGCCGATGTTGACCCTCTCCCCTTCGCCGCCATAGTCCCTACCCACGATCTTCTGCCCCATGTCCGCACCCATTCCCCACGAATGAAAGCACCCGCCTGCGCGCCGCCCGCGCGCTCGGCTGGGGTGAGCTGCGGGTGCGCGTGCTCCCCATCGACGTCGCCGCGACGGCCGCGCTCGCGACGCTCAACCGCGGTCACGCGCTGACGGAGCTGGAGGAGGCGTGGCTGTGCCGCGCTCTCTACCGCCAGCACAAGCTCACGCAGCCGGAGATCGGTCGCCTGCTCGGGCACGACAAGAGCTGGGTGTGCCGTCGGCTGACGCTCGCCGAGGGCCTCCACGAGCAGGTGCAGGCCGACGTGCGCTTCGGCCTCGTCGGCCCGCGCGTCGCGAGCTAGCTGGGGCGGTTGCCGTGTGGCAACCAGCCGGTGGCCGCGATGGTCACGCAGCGCCGCGGGCTGACCGTCGCGCAGGCGCTGGCGTCGCCGACGCCCTCGCGGAGCGCGCCCCGATCCTGCGCGCCGCCCCGGCGCCGCGGGCGAAGACCGAGGCTGACCTCTTCCTCGGGGACATCGAGTCGGTGACCCGCATCGCCTCGCGGTTGCAGGTGCGGCTGCGCGACAAGCCGCTCGATGCCTTCGAGCCTGCGGTGACGGCGCTGCTCACCGAGGCGATGGGCGCCTCGGCGCCGGTGCTCACTCACCTCAGCGCGTCGATCGCCCGGGCGCTCGCCGGAAGGGACCTTCGTGATGCCGTCGTGGAGTAGCCGCGAGGAGCTCATCCAGCAGGTCGTGCTGCTGACGCGTCAGAGCATGGGCGTACGCTCGGTGGCGCGGTCACTCGGGGTCGCGCGCAACACCGTGCGCAAGCTCCTCGCGGGGCACGAGGCCGCGCTCGCTCAGCCGCACAGCGCGCTGCCCGAGAAGCCCGCGCGCGCCGCGGGACACCAAGGTCACGCCGTGGGCCGAGCGCATCGGGGAGCTGCTGCGCAAGTACGAGGACATCACCGCGCAGCGGGTCTTCGAGACCATCTCCGAGGAGGGCTACGCGGGCGGCTACACGGCCATCAAGGATCACGTCCGCGAGGTGCGTCCTCGCCCCGCCGTCACGCCGAGCCTGCCGACACCCACGCACGGCCCGGGCGAGATGGCCGAGAGTGACTGGACCCCCTGCACCGTCCCGCTCACAGAGTGGAGGGGCTGAAAGTTACCCGCAGCCCCGCACGGCTCTCTGCGTTCGCACCCTCCAGGCGCGGATGGGGCCGCTCGCAACCTCGGCCTCGGACCGTGGCCGGATGTTCGCGCACCATCAGGCGCCACGCGAGCCTCGAAGCGACTTCCGGGGAGGCGGCGGTGACTGCGCGCCCCGACGTCCGTCTTCCTCGAATTTCTGGCGCGACGTTTGGATGGCGATTCGGTTCGTCTCGGCCCAGTCGGCGAGCGCCATGATGGGATCGAGGAGCGTGCGGCCCAGGCGCGAGAGCGCGTAGTCGACGCGTGGCGGGGTCGTCGGCGTCACCGTACGCGTGACGAGCCCGTCGCGCTCGAGGCCGCGGAGCGTGAGCGTGAGCATCCGCTGCGAAATCCCGTCGATCGACCGGCGCAGGTCGTTGAATCGCATCGAGCCGTCCCGCAGGACGGCCACGACAAGAATGCTCCACTTGTCGCCGACACGGCTGAGCACCTCCCGTACCGGACAGTCGTCGTGGGTAATCTTCGTGTGCCTAGCAGACATGGAGGTGCCTCCTTGCGGCGGGGGCAATCTACTTCCTATGATATCCTAGGTCACCATTGAGAACCAGGGTACCCAAGCGAGGCGCAGAGGACGGGCGCCCCAGCTCTACTGCTGTCGTCACGCGACGTCGAGCACATAGCCACGCTTTCAGCGGGGGTGGGCGCGGCCTTGGCGGCGCGGCTGTTCCGGGAGCCAACCATGAAACGCGTGTCCACGACCTCGACCGGGCGACTGCCCACCCTCTACGTCCCGCACGGGGGTGGCCCGTGCTTCTTCATGGAGTGGACGCTCGGGCCGCGCGACACCTGGGACCGTATGGCGGCGTTCCTGCGCACAATTCCGCAGCGCTACCCGACCGCCCGCGCCCTGCTGGTGGTCTCGGCCCACTGGGAGGAGCCCGTTGTCACGGTCCAGACCGGAGCGCGACCGCCGCTCTTCTTCGACTACTACGGTTTCCCGACCCACACCTACGAGCTCACGTGGGCCGCTCCAGGCGAACCCGCCCTGGCGGCGAGGGTGCGAGAGCTGCTCGACGCGGCGGGCATCGCTTCTCAGGAAGACGCTCAGCGGGGCTTCGACCACGGTGTCTTCATTCCTCTCAAGGTGGCCTTCCCGGAGCCGACGCTGCCGACCGTACAGCTCTCGCTCGATGCGAGCCTCGATCCCCGCAAGCACCTCGAGCTCGGCCGCACGCTCGCGCCGCTTCGAGACGAGGGCGTCCTCATCGTGGGCAGTGGCATGAGCTTCCATAACATGCGCACCCTGATGCGTCCCGGTTCGGTGCGCGAAGCGTCGCTGGTGTTCGACGCGTGGCTTCGAGAGAGCTGCGAGGCAGAGCCCGCGCTGCGAGAAGACCGGCTCGCGGCCTGGTCGGCGGCTCCGGCAGCGCGCGCTGCGCACCCTCGGGAGGAGCATCTGCTGCCACTGATGGTCACCGCAGGCGCGGCGCAGGGCGAGACTGGTCGATGCATCTTTCGGGACGAGGTGCTCGGCGTGGCGGTCTCGGCGTTCGAGTTTGGCGCCGTCGCGTAGTTGGGTCGGCGAGCCCGGTTACACGGATGTGCCTCCTTGCGGCCGCGGGAGCGGTCAGTTACAAACAGACCGCTGGTAACAAACGGGAACCATGAAGCCGTATGGAGACGAATATGAGCGCGACGAATTCTCTGTTGGTGACGGGCGCGGCGGGCCAGCTCGGCCGACGTGTTGTGGAGATCCTTCTCGAGTCAAAGGCTGGCCGCGTCATCGCTGGGACCCGTAACCCGGACAAGTGCGACGAGCTCGCCAAGCGCGGTGCGATCGTGCGAAAGGTGGACTTCGACGAGCCCCAGACCCTGAGCGACGCGATCGCTGGTGTGGACCGGGTCCTCCTCATCAGTACGGACTCCATGGAGCCCGGCAAGCGTGGCGAGCAGCACAAGCGCGCCATCGGCGTCCTCGCGAAGGCGGGTGTCGAGCACGTTGTCTACACCTCGCTCGCCCGCGCCGAGGAGGGCTCGCCCGTGCTCCTCGCCGGCGATCACATCGCGACCGAGAGGGCGCTCGCCGAGAGCGGGATCGGGCACACCATCCTTCGCAACAACCTCTACACGGAGCTGCTCATGATGAGCCTCCCGAAGGCTGTGGCCATGGGCAAACTCTTTGCGGCCGGCGGGACGGGTGGCGCTGCGTACGTGACGCGAGAGGACTGCGCACGCGCGGCGGCGGCGGCTCTGTCGGCCGCGTTTGAGGGCAAGCGAACGATGGAGCTCACCGGGCCTGCCGTCGTGACCTACACGGACCTCGCCAAGCTCGCGAGCGAGCTCTCCGGCAAGCACGTCGACTACGTCCCTATGGAACCGGACGCCATGGTCGGCGCGATGGTGACCCAGGGTGGCATGCCAGAGGCCGTGGCGAAGCTCTGGGTGTCGTTCGATGTCGGCATGGCGCGCGGCTTCTTCGGACCTGCGAGCACCGCGTTTCGCGAGCTCACGGGCAAGGAGCCCACGAGCGTCGCCAAGTTTCTCTCCGCGCACCGGGATGCTCTGGTCGCGGCCGCCGCGCGGTGAGCGTGGCCCAGCACCACGGCATTGCGCTGGTGCTTCGGGTCGCGCCGCTCGCCCTCGCCGCCCCGCCAGAGGTGCTCCATCACGGCGGCTTCGAGGGTGCCGAGGAGAGGCGGTCGGACGGGTCCCTGGGCCATCGTCGGACGGTATCCGAAGAAAACCGGGCGTCAACCGGTTTTTGCGCGAGGCACCCTCCGTAGCGATATCTGCGCGCCCGGGCGATTCCCGCCTCGCGTCGAGGCGCCGGTATCGACATGCGCGATACACCTTCCTCCATGAGGGTGTGCTTGCCGTCTTGCCGTCTTGCCGTCTTGCCGTCCTGACAGGTCAGGCCGAACTACCCCCGGGGAGGGGGTGAGTAGACGCCGGAGTGATCGCATCACGGGCGCCGTGATTGCAGCCCGGCATCGCGCTACGCCTCGTCCCGACGTCGAAACCCGCTCCCGGAAGGCCCAAGATGACGCCCCTCTCGCCGCTGCCCCTCCTCGCGGTCCTGCCGTTCTTCCGCCCGTTGGGGAGCTTCGGGCCGATCAACTCCTTCGGCGTACTCGTCGCGATCGGGGTGGCGCTCGGGTACCGCCTCGCCGCGGGTCGCGCGCGGGTGCTCGGCCTCGACCACGAGCGGTTCGAGAGCCACGTCGTCTGGACGGTCGTGACCGGCTTCGTCCTGAGCCACGTCCTCGACACGATCTTCTACCACCCCGAGGTGCTGCTCACGCGACCGTGGGAGCTGCTGATGATCCAGCAGGGGCTCTCGTCCTTCGGCGGCTTCGTCGGTGGGGTCGTCGGCTTCCTCCTCTACGCGCGCCGCCACCGGGTCGATGTCTGGCGGAGCGCGGACGCGATCGCGTTCGGCCTGCCCGCGGCGTGGCTTTTCGGTCGGGCGGCGTGCGCCTCGATCCACGACCACCCCGGCGCCCTCTCGACGAGTCCGCTCGCGGTCGCCTGGCCCGGCGGTTCGCGCTTCGACCTCGGGCTGCTGGAGCTGATGTTCGTGCCGCTGCTCATCGTCGGGGTGCTCCTCGTTGCCCGGCGCGCGACCCGCCCCGGCTCGACGATCACCGCGCTCGCGCTGCTGTACCCGCCGATCCGCTTCCCGCTCGACTTCCTCCGCGCGTCGGCCGCCGAGGGTGGCGACGTCCGATACTTCGGCCTCACGCCGGGGCAGTACGCGTCCGTCGGCCTCTTCGCCGTCGGTCTCTGGCTCCTCCGCCGGCTGCGCCGATCTCCCCCACCGGACGCCTCCTGAGCGGTGCCACGTCCGGCCGCCTCGACGACTCGGGGATCACGCCGGCGCGCACCGGGGTCGCAGCGTCTCCCGCATCCGCACCGCGACGACGACGCCGGAGCCGAACGTGATCGCGGCGACGAGCCACATGGCCGCCGGGAGCCCGAACGCGTCCGCCGTCGCGCCGGCGAGCAGCGCGCCGATCGCGTAGCCGAGGTCGCGCCAGAGCCGGTACACGCCCACCGAGGAGGCGCGCCACGAGGGGTGGGCCACGTCGCCGATGGCGGCGAGCAGCGTCGGGTAGACCATCGCGGTGCCCACGCCGAGGAGCGCCGCGCCCGTCGCGAAGCCACCAAAGCCGTGCGCGACGACGAACACGATGCCCGCGGCCTGCACCCACATGCCCGCGGCGATGAGCCACTTGCGGCCCGTGCGGTCGGACAGGGCGCCGGTGACCAGTTGCGAGGCGCCCCACGTCGCGGGGTAGATGGCGGCGAGCGTCCCGATCTGTCGGAGGGACATGTGGGCCGCGGAGAAGAAGAGCGGGAAGAGGCCCCAGGCCATGCCGTCGTTGAGGTTGTTGACCAGGCCCCCCTGGCTGACGCTGGAGAGGTCCCGGTCGGTGAGCGTCGTGCGCCAGAAGACCTCGCGCGGCGTCGGCGCGTCCCCGACGGGGAGCTCGCCGTGGAGCTTCGCCTCGGCCGCGACGTGGTGGCGCGTCTCGCGCACCGCGAAGGCGGAGAGGAGCAGCCCCGCCGCGACGAAGACGACCCCGAGGTAGAAGGGCTCCGGGCGCAGGCCGTAGTGCGCCGCGAGGAAGCCGGTGGCGAGGGCGCTCGCGGCGACGGCGAAGTAGCCCGCGAACTCGTTGAGCCCCATCGCGAGGCCGCGCCTCTCGGGGCCCGCGAGGTCGATCTTCATGATGACAGTGGTGGACCACGTCAGCCCCTGGCTTACGCCGAGGAGGGCGTTGGCGAAGAGCACCCACGACCAGCTCGGCGCCCACATCAGCAGGAACGGCACGGGCGCCGCGACGAGCCAGCCGCCGACGAGGACGTGCTTGCGGCCGACGCGGTCGGACAGCCGCCCGGCGAGGTAGTTGGTGAGCGCCTTGGTGACGCCGAACACCACGATGAACGACAGCACCGCCGACCGCGCCGCGAGGTGGAACTCCCGCTCCGCGAGGGGCGGCAGGATCGTGCGCTCCAGGCCGACCATCCCCCCGACGAAGGCGTTGACGAGCACCAGCAGCGAGAACTGTCCGAAGTTCTCCCGGATGCCGAGACGGGCGTCGCTCACTCCGGGTGCGTCCCGAGGCCCCGGTTGACCCGGAGGATCTCCTCCATGGAGTCGGGCTTCGGTGGCACTTCGCTGAGCGACGCGACGAAGTCCTCGCGCGAGAGCGAGAGCTGGGGGTTCCAGCGCCGCTCGAATGCGAGGGTGCTCGAAGGCTTGCCGCTCATGCCGGCCCCGCACAGGGACCCCGCGAAGTGGCCGGGGTAGATCTCGAGGTCGCCCGGGAGCGTCAGGAGCTTCGCGTGCAGGCTGTCGTAGAGCGCGCCCGCCCGGGGAGGTCGGGGCGACCGACCGCGCCGACGAAGAGCGTGTCGCCCGTCAGCACGAACCAAGGCACGGCGCCGCGGCGCAGGTCGGTGACGACGAGGCAGAGGCCTTCGGGGGTGTGCCCCGGGGTGTGGCGCACCTCCACCCGCACGTTGCCGAGCACGAGCTGCTGCCCGTCGGCCAGCGGGGTGAAGGGCAGCGCGACGTCGGCCGACTCGTGGAGGGCGTAGTGCCCGCCGACCGCCCGGGCGAGCGCCGGACCGCCCGAGCGGTGGTCGGCGTGGACGTGGGTGTCGATGACGTGGGTGATGCGCATCCCCTTCGACGCCGCGAACGCCGCATAGGCCTCCACTTCGGGCTCGCGCGCATCGACGACCATGCACTCGCCCAGGCCGCCGCAGCCGAGGACGTACGCCGCGCACCCCGTCTCGAAGGCGTAGAACGGCTTGAAGATCACGCGCCCGTCCCTCCGCGCACGGTCGCCACGCGCCACCCGCGCGCCCGCCAGTCGGGGATGCCCAGCTCCATGCGCCGGGCCGTGTAGCCCTTCTGGCGCAGCAGCTCGACGGCCTCGACGGCCATCACGCAGTAGGGGCCGCGGCAGTAGGCGACCACCTCGCGGTTCTTCGGCAGCTCCTTCAGGCGGGCCTTGAGCTCGTCGATCGGGATCGAGACGGCCCGCGGGACGTGGCCGGCGCGGTACTCCTCGGCGGGTCGCACGTCGAGCACGGTGACCTCCCCACGGCGCACGCGCCCGATGAGCTCGTCACCCGCCACCGCGTCGGTGCCGCCCCGACCCTCGAAGTAGGCGCGGGTCACCTGCTCGACCTCCGCCAGTCGCGCCGCGGCGAGGCCCCGCAGCGCCACGAAGAAGCGGCCCACCTCGTCGTCGGCGAGGCTGTACTCGACGTAGAGGCCGCGCTTGCGTGCCTCGACGAGGCGCGCCGCGCGGAGCACCTGCAGGTGCTGCGAGGCGTTGGCCACCGAGATCGCCGTGAGACCGGCGAGCGCCTCGACGGTGCGCGGGCCCTGGCCGAGGAGGTCGAGCAGTTCGACGCGCTTGGGCGCCGCGACGGCCTTCCCGACGCGGGCGAACTGCTCGTAGAGGCCGTCCTTGAACCGGCGGGCGTGGTCGCGCCGCGACCCGGCCGGGGGCGGCTTCCAGGTCCACGTCGCCGCGCTCGACGCGGGCGGGCGGCCGCGCTCGACGCCGGGGCCCCTGGCCACGACCCGCTCCGGCCGGAGCGCCAACCTCGCGCTCGCGTCCTCGCACGGCGCCGTCATGCTGGTCTGGACCGACGCCCTCCGTCTGGGCGGCGTGGCGGTGAGAGCGATTCCGCTCACGCCGGCCGGCGAGCCCGCCGGCGGGGCGCTCACGCTCGGCGAGTTCGAGCACGACGTCCACCCCACGTACCCGCTGGCGCTCCCGACCCCCGAAGGCGTGCTCGCGGTCTACCTCGCGGCGCGCGACCCGGCGCCCGCCCCGATACAGGTCTACAGCAGCTGGATCCGCTGCCTCCCGTTCGGACGGTGACGCCGCGAGGGCCCGCACTCGGCCGCGGCCCCACGCCCCGACGGGGCGCCCCGCGCCGGCGCGGGGCGGGTCATCCCGTCGCGCGCCAGGCCGTCGCCTGCTTCCGCTCCTCGGCGGTCTTCCACTCGAGGTCGATCCGCGCCGTCGCCGGCGCCGCCATCCGCTCGAGGTGCTCCTCGGTCGTCTGCGGGTCGCCCATGCGCTCCCTCAAGATCGCCGCCAGTACGTGCGCCGTACTTGCGTCCAACGGGCCACGCCGTCCGGACCCGCGGTGTCACACCGACCGACGAGGCGCCCGATCGGGCTCCAGGGGTCGTCGGCATCCGACGTCAGGAATACCACTTCGCGTAAGATTAATTGAACGAAGCCGCTCCGCGGCAGGCCTCTCCCGGAGCCTCGCGGTCGCTCGCATGACCTGCTGACGCGTCGGTCCCTGCGCCTTCCTTCGTGCCGACGAGTTGCTCCCCGGACGCTCTGCGCCGCGGCGTCCGATGGACGGGCGCCTGCGATCGACGGAGGCGTTCGATGGGACAGATTCGGGATCGGATGGCGGCGGACCTCGCGCTGCGAGGGCTCTCGTCGGCGACGCGCGCGGCGTATCTGCGGTACGCGCAGAAGTTCGTCGCCTTCCACAAGCGGTCGCCGCACGAGCTCGGCGTCGAGCACGTGCGGACGTGGGTCCTGCACCTGCTGCAGGTGAAGGGCCGCAACCCCAACACGGTCAACGTGTGCATCGCGGCGCTGCGCTTTCTCTTCGAGACGACGCTCCAGCGACCGGATGTGATGGTCTCGGTGCGTCTGGTCCGGACCCGGAGCCGGCAGCCTGATGTGCCCAGCGGGAGTCAGGTCGCTGCGATCCTCACGCACGCCCGCAACGCCAAGGACCGCGCGATGTTCATGCTCCTCTACGGCGCGGGGTTGCGCGTCTCCGAGATGCTGGCACTCGTGGCTGGGGACATCGACAGCCAGCGCATGGTGATCCACGTGCGCGACACCAAGAATCGCCACGACCGCATCGTGCCGCTGCCGCTCTCGGCGCTGGAGGCGCTGCGCACCTACTGGCGAGAGAGCCGCCCGAAGGGGAAGTGGCTCTTCGGTAGTCCCAGGCGCCCTGCCGAGGGCCGGGCGCTGTCTCGCGTGGCGGTGCACAAGGCGCTGCTCAAGGCGGTCGAGCGCGCGGGCCTCACGCTCCACGTCTATCCGCATCTCCTGCGCCATGCGTTCGCGACGCACCTGTTGGAGATCGGCACCGATCTGCGCACCGTGCAGATCCTGCTGGGGCATCGCTCGCTCCAGAGCACGGCCCGCTACACGCACCTCTCCGAGGCCCGGCGCGCGACGCTGCGCAGCCCCCTGGATGTGCTCCATACCGAGGAGGGTAAGCGCCTCGGGTAGCGGCCCGTGGGGGCCGTCGTCGACTGCCCCGAGCGCCCGCGTGACGACACTGCCACGCGGGTGCAGATGGGTGACATCGTGCGCGCCTTCGCGGACGCGCTGCGGGGGACCTCTGCGCTCACGAGCGCGCAGCACGAGGTGCTCGTGGCGCTCGCCCGCTGCCGCACCGCCGCGCTCGGAGGACACCTCGCCGTGTGCGACGCCTGCGGCCACGCGACGCCGGTCTACAACTCGTGCCGCAACCGGCACTGCCCGACCTGCCAGGGCCTCGACCAGCACCGCTGGCTCGAAGCGCGCCGAGAGCGGATCCTCCCGACGCGCTACTTCCACGTCGTCTTCACGCTGCCCGAGGCGCTGCGGGCGATCGTCCGGTACAACCGCGAGGCCCTCTTCGCGATGCTCTTTCAGGCGGCGTCGCAGACGCTCCTGGCGCTGGCACGCGACCCTCGGCGCCTCGGCGCGCTGCCCGCCATCACGATGGTGTTGCACACCTGGACGCGGGAGCTGCTCTTCCATCCCCACGTCCACGCCGTCGTGAGCGCGGGCGGTCTGTCGCCCGACGGGTCGCGCTGGGTGCCGACGAAGGGCGACTACCTCTTCCCGGTGAAGGTGCTCGCGAAGCTCTTCCGCGGGAAGTTGCGCGCGGCGCTCATCGAGGGCCTCGCGTCGGGCGCCGTCACGCTGCCGCCGAACAGCGCGCCCGACGTGCTCGATCAACTCCGCACAGCGCTCTACCGCACGGACTGGGTGGTCTACGCCAAGGCGCCCTTCGGCGGCGCCGAGCAGGTGTACGCGTACCTCGGCCGGTACACCCACCGCGTCGGCATCTCGAACGCGCGCCTCCGCTCGATGGACGAGCGCGGCGTGACCTTCGCCACGAAGGGCGGCGGGCAGTGCACGCTGCCGGGCGTCGAGTTTCTCCGGCGCTTCGTCGACCACGTGCTCCCGAAGGGCTTCACGCGCATCCGGCACTACGGGCTGCTCGCGCCCTGCCACGCGACGACCACGCTGGAGAGAGCACGCGTGCTGCTCACTCCGACGATGACCACGACGACCACGACGACCACGAGGACCACGACGCCGACGATCGGCTCCGATACCTCGCCGCCGACATGGGTGGAGCGCCTGATGACGTTGACCGGCATCGACGCCGATCGGTGCGTGCGATGTGGCGTGGGGCGCCTGGTGCGACAGCCGCTCGATGAACGACCGGCGCCATCCCCCTGGGACACCTCGTGACGGCGCGCGTACGCACCACGGGGACACCCTCTGGCGCTCGCATGCGAGGCGCTCGGTGCACGGGTGCGCGCGCCGAATGCGACGCCGCCGCCAACATGCACCGCGCCGCATCTCGGGTCACCCAACAGAGCCCTCACGAGGTCGCACCGACAGGTCGCGGTCGCTGTTGGCGCGGCCGACTGCACCGCTGCGGGTGCAGCCGTGGACCGATGGCCAACCCTCTTCCCACATAGACGACTGACGGCGCGCCGGAGGCTCCGCGGCTTCGTTCAACCGCGCCTTGGCGAAGCGCCCGACGCCTCGTGGTGGGCAGTCACGCGACCGCGGTCGCGCTTCACCAAATCGCTATCTATTGAACGAAGCCGCTCCGCGGCAGGCCTCTCCCGGAGCCTCGCGGTCGCTCGCATGACCTGCTGACGCGTCGGTCCCTGCGTCTTGCTTCGTGCCGACGAGTTGCTCCCCGGACGCTCTGCGCCGCGGCGTCCGATGGACGGGCGCCTGCAATCGACGGAGGCGTTCGATGGGACAGATTCGGGATCGGATGGCGGCGGACCTCGCGCTGCGAGGGCTCTCGTCGGCGACGCGCGCGGCGTATCTGCGGTACGCGCAGAAGTTCGTCGCCTTCCACAAGCGGTCGCCGCACGAGCTCGGCGTCGAGCACGTGCGGACGTGGGTCCTGCACCTGCTGCAGGTGAAGGGCCGCAACCCCAACACGGTCAACGTGTGCATCGCGGCGCTGCGCTTTCTCTTCGAGACGACGCTCCAGCGACCGGATGTGATGGTCTCGGTGCGTCTGGTCCGGACCCGGAGCCGGCAGCCTGATGTGCCCAGCGGGAGTCAGGTCGCTGCGATCCTCACGCACGCCCGCAACGCCAAGGACCGCGCGATGTTCATGCTCCTCTACGGCGCGGGGTTGCGCGTCTCCGAGATGCTGGCACTCGTGGCTGGGGACATCGACAGCCAGCGCATGGTGATCCACGTGCGCGACACCAAGAATCGCCACGACCGCATCGTGCCGCTGCCGCTCTCGGCGCTGGAGGCGCTGCGCACCTACTGGCGAGAGAGCCGCCCGAAGGGGAAGTGGCTCTTCGGTAGTCCCAGGCGCCCTGCCGAGGGCCGGGCGCTGTCTCGCGTGGCGGTGCACAAGGCGCTGCTCAAGGCGGTCGAGCGCGCGGGCCTCACGCTCCACGTCTATCCGCATCTCCTGCGCCATGCGTTCGCGACGCACCTGTTGGAGATCGGCACCGATCTGCGCACCGTGCAGATCCTGCTGGGGCATCGCTCGCTCCAGAGCACGGCCCGCTACACGCACCTCTCCGAGGCCCGGCGCGCGACGCTGCGCAGCCCCCTGGATGTGCTCCATACCGAGGAGGGTAAGCGCCTCGGGTAGCGGCCCGTGGGGGCCGTCGTCGACTGCCCCGAGCGCCCGCGTGACGACACTGCCACGCGGGTGCAGATGGGTGACATCGTGCGCGCCTTCGCGGACGCGCTGCGGGGGACCTCTGCGCTCACGAGCGCGCAGCACGAGGTGCTCGTGGCGCTCGCCCGCTGCCGCACCGCCGCGCTCGGAGGACACCTCGCCGTGTGCGACGCCTGCGGCCACGCGACGCCGGTCTACAACTCGTGCCGCAACCGGCACTGCCCGACCTGCCAGGGCCTCGACCAGCACCGCTGGCTCGAAGCGCGCCGAGAGCGGATCCTCCCGACGCGCTACTTCCACGTCGTCTTCACGCTGCCCGAGGCGCTGCGGGCGATCGTCCGGTACAACCGCGAGGCCCTCTTCGCGATGCTCTTTCAGGCGGCGTCGCAGACGCTCCTGGCGCTGGCACGCGACCCTCGGCGCCTCGGCGCGCTGCCCGCCATCACGATGGTGTTGCACACCTGGACGCGGGAGCTGCTCTTCCATCCCCACGTCCACGCCGTCGTGAGCGCGGGCGGTCTGTCGCCCGACGGGTCGCGCTGGGTGCCGACGAAGGGCGACTACCTCTTCCCGGTGAAGGTGCTCGCGAAGCTCTTCCGCGGGAAGTTGCGCGCGGCGCTCATCGAGGGCCTCGCGTCGGGCGCCGTCACGCTGCCGCCGAACAGCGCGCCCGACGTGCTCGATCAACTCCGCACAGCGCTCTACCGCACGGACTGGGTGGTCTACGCCAAGGCGCCCTTCGGCGGCGCCGAGCAGGTGTACGCGTACCTCGGCCGGTACACCCACCGCGTCGGCATCTCGAACGCGCGCCTCCGCTCGATGGACGAGCGCGGCGTGACCTTCGCCACGAAGGGCGGCGGGCAGTGCACGCTGCCGGGCGTCGAGTTTCTCCGGCGCTTCGTCGACCACGTGCTCCCCAAGGGCTTCACGCGCATCCGGCACTACGGGCTGCTCGCGCCCTGCCACGCGACGACCACGCTGGAGAGAGCGCGTGTGCTGCTCACTCCGACGACCACCACGACGACCACGACGCCGACGGTCGGCTCCGATACCTCGCTGCCGACATGGGTGGAGCGCCTGATGACGTTGACTGGCATCGACGCCGATCGGTGCGTGCGATGTGGCGTGGGGCGCCTGGTGCGACAGCCGCTCGATGAACGACCGACGTCATCCCCCTGGGACACCTCGTGATGGCGCGCGTACGAACCACGGGGATACCCTCTGGCGCTCGCGTGCGAGGCGCTCGGTGCACGGGTGCGTGCGCCGAATGCGACGCCGCCGCCAACATGCACCGCGCCGCATCTCGGGTCGCCCAACAGAGCCCTCACGAGGTCGCACCGACAGGTCGCGGTCGCTGTTGGCGCGGCCGGCTGCACCGCTGCGGGTGCAGCCGTGGACCGATGGCCAACCCTCTTCCCACATAGACGACTGACGACGCGCCGGAGGCTCCGCGGCTTCGTTCAACCGCGCCTTGGCGAAGCGCCCGATGCCTCACCGTCGGCGGTCACCTGCCCGCGGGGGCGCTTCACCAAATCGCTATCTCTTCTGTAATCTAGCGCACTTACGCTGGATGAAGGCCAGGGTGAGCACGGATCGGACGCTGGATGGGTCTCGGGGTCAGTCGGGCTCGCGCTCGCCCACGGCGCGGCGCAGGCGGGCGAGCGACTCGCGCAGGTCGACGTTGGCGTTGACCAGGGCGAGGCGGGCGCGCAGCAGGTCGAGCTCGGCGTCGGTGAGGTCGCTCGAGACCGCGCTGCCGGCCTGGAAGCGCTCGCGGCGCACGCGGTAGCTCTCCTCCGCGGAGAGCACCTGCCGCCGGGCCGACTCGATGGCGGCGCGGGAGGTCTGCGCCGAGATCCACACGCCGCGCACCTCGATCTCGGTGCCCTCGCGGAGCTGGTTGAGCTGCGCGGTGAGGCCCGCGCGCTGGGCCGCGAGGCGGCTCGCCGCGGCGTTGGCGGAGAAGGCCCCGGTGGGCGACCACTGCGCCTGGATGGTCGCCGACCACGTGGTGTTGAAGTCGTTGGTCTGCGGCACGAAGCGCTGGTTCGGGTTGGCGACGTCGACGCTGAACTGCCCCGAGATGCTCGGGAACATCCCCGCCCGCGCCGCGGCGAGGTTGGCCGAGAGGGCGTGCGTCTGGCGGTCGAGGCTCTGTAGCTCGGGGCGCGACTGCAGCGCGCGGTCGATGAGCTGGTTGGCGGTGCCGGGGACGGGCAGGTCGCCGTCGAGGGCCTCGCCCAGCTCGAAGCGCTCGCCCTCGCGGGCGTGGATGCGCTGGCGCAGCTGCGCCTGGGCGAGGCTCTGCCCCTCGCGCGCGGCGAGCACGAGCCGCTCGCTCTCGGCGACCTGCGCCTCGACGCGCAGCAGGTCGACCCGCGCCACGGTGCCGGCCTCGACGAAGCGCGCGAGGTCGGCGCGGTGCTGCTGCACGGACTCCAGCGCCTGCGCCGCGGCCATCACCTGGCCCGACGCCCGCACGTACTCGTAGAAGGCCACGCGCGCGTCGGCCGCGACCTGCGCCCGCGCCGAGAGCTCGTCGAGCCGCCGCGCCTCCACCGTGAGCCCCGCGGCCTCGTACACGCGCGCCAGGCGGAAGGGGATGTCCGTCAGCGGCACGGTCACGGTGCCGTTGAACACGATGTTGTCGAGGATGACCGGGAACGAGAACCCCGAGCCGCTGCCGGTGCTCGGCGTCGACGAGCCCGGGATGGGGCCCGCGCCGTTGGGGCAGCTGAGCGCGCCGCCCGCGCTGCGCGAGCCGAGCACGATGCCGCCGTTGGTGTCGACGCAGAAGGGCTGCGACGAGCCCGACGAGAGCGCGCCGAAGTTGAGCGCGGGCTGCGTGATCGGCGAGAGCCGGGTGTACCGCGCCGACAGCGCGATCTGCGGGATCATCGCGACGGCCGCCTCGGTGCGGGTCGCGCCCGCCGCCTCGGTGTTGGCCTCCGCCGCGCGCACCGCGAGGCTCGTGCGCACCGCCCGCGCGGCCGCCCGGTCGGCCGTGAGCCCGCCCTCGTGGGGCACCAGCGCGGCCGCCAGGCCCGCGATCGAGGCGCCCGCGGCCCCCGGCGCGTCGCCCTGCGCCTGCGGCGCCTCCTGTCCCCACGCGCCGCTCGCGGCGAGAACCGTCGCCGCCGCCGCGCACCATCGAGCCGTTGATCTCATTCGTCCTTCTCCGCGTTCTGCACTGTCGCCGCCGCGCGCCCGAAGAGCTCCGCGATGGACTCGAAGGCCTGGACGATGCGGTCCTGGTCCTCCGGCGAGAGCTTCTCGAGCACGTTCCTGTGCCGCTCTCGCATCACCTTGCTCTGCTGCGCCACCATCGCCCGACCCCGGGTGGTGATGGCCACCATCACCGTCCGCCGGTCCGTCGGGAGCGGTTTCTTGTGTACGAACCCAAGCCGGGCAAGGCGTCCGACGATCTCGCTGAGCGTGCTCTGCGCGCCGGGAAACGACTGCCGCAGCTCCGTCAGGCTGATCGGGCCACGCTCCTCCAGCGCCCGCAGCAGGATGCCCTGGTGCGGCGTGAGGGCCGTGTCGTCGCAGCCCGAGCGCATGAGCCGGGGCATGACCAGCGCCATCTGGTCGAGCAAGGCGCTGAGGCGGTCCAACCGTCGCTCGATCATCGGGTCGATTCTGGCTCGCACGAGCCGCCCGGACACGGGGCCCGGAGTCCGCACATCCATTCCACCGGGATACGATGCATCGAACCCATTGAACGATGCAACCCCCAAGGTCAAGTACCCCTGTGGGCCTTACCCACCCGTCAGATTGTTCGACAACGCGCTGCAGCATGGACGCCTCACGAAAATACTTCGTATCACGATTGATCTCGTGACGAGTTTAGTGCATCTCATGCCGTGCGGCCCTACTGTCGAGCGCGCCGCCTACCCTCTCGAACCCCACGGACTGGGAACATGCACAGAGACTCCAAGCTGGCTTCGACCGTCGTGACGCTCCTCGCGCTGGGGGCCCTTCCCCTGGCCGGCTGCAAGAAGCCGACGGCCGACGGCCCGGGCGGCGCGGCGCCCGTCTCCCTCACCGCGGAGAACGCCGCGCCCGTGCGGGTCACCCTCGCCACGGCGGAGGCGCGGCAGGTGCCCGACGTGCTCTCCGCCACGGGCACCCTGGTGCCCGACCAGCAGTCGCAGGTGACGGCGCTGGTGCCCGGCCGCGTGACCGCGGTGCTCGTCGAGCGCGGCTCGCAGGTGCGCGAGGGTGAGCCGATGCTCCGGCTGCGCGACACCGACTACCGCGCCAACGCGGCGACCGCCACCGCGGCGGTGGGCCAGGCCCGCGCCCGGCTCGGCCTCGACGCCACCAGCGGGCGCTTCGACCCCGAGGCCACCGCCGAGGTGCGCGCCGCCGCCGCGCAGCGCGACATCGCCGACGACGGCCTGCGCCGCGCCGAGCAGCTGCACACCAGCGGCAGCATGTCCGACGCGGAGTACCAGCGGGCGCTGCTCCAGGCGACGGCGGCGCGCGAGCAGCACCGCTCGGCGGTCAACGGCACCCGGGCGTCGTACTTCGCCTACCAGCAGGCCCGCGAGGCGCTCTCGACGGCGCAGCGCTCGGTGGCCGACTCGGTGGTGCGCGCGCCCTTCGCGGGCGAGGTGGCCGAGCGCACGGCGAACGTGGGCGAGTACGTCACGGCGCAGCGCGCGGTGGTCACCCTGGTGAAGATCGACCCGCTGCGCATGGAGATCCAGGTGCCGCAGGAGCGCTTCGCCCAGGTGCGGCCCGACCAGGCGGTGGAGGTGCGCGTCGACGCGTGGCCCGACCGGGTCTTCCGCGGCACGCTCCGCTACATCTCCGCCGCGGTGCGCACCGAGACCCGCGCGCTCGTGGCCGAGGCGGTGATCCCCAACGCCGAGCGGGTGCTGCGGCCGGGGCTCTTCGCGACGGCGCGCATCGCCCTCGGCACGCAGCGCGCGGCGGTGGCCGTCCCCGCGCGGGCGGTGCTCTCCGAGGCGGGCACGAGCCGGGTGTTCGTGGTGCAGAACGGCCGCGTGCAGACGCGGGTGGTGACGGTGCTCGAGCGCCAGGGCGACGACGTGCTGATCGAGCGCGGCGTCGCGGCGGGCGAGCGGCTGGCGACGGACAACCTCACGCGGCTGGGCGACGGCGTCGCCGTGACCGAGTAGCGGTTTCGCAGGGTTAACGGAGAAAATCCATGCAGTGGCTTGCGGCAGTGTGCGTGCGGCGCCCGGTGTTCACCTGGGTGCTCATCCTCGCGTTGGTGGTGGTCGGCCTCGCGAGCGTTCGTGGCATCGGCGTCGACCGCTTCCCCAACATCGACATCCCGATAGTGGTGGTGAGCACCGTGCTCCCCGGCGCCTCGCCCGAGCAGGTCGAGACGGAGGTCTCCGACAAGATCGAGGAGCAGCTCAACTCCATCAGCGGCCTCGACGAGCTGCGCTCCAACTCCTTCGAGGGCCTCTCGGTGGTCGTGGCGCGCTTCGACCTCGACAAGGACACCTCCGTCGCCGCGCAGGAGGTGCGCGATCGCGTGAACCGCACGCTGTCCCTCCTGCCGGCGGGCATCGAGCAGCCGCGCGTCGAGCGCATGGACCCCGACGCCGCCCCGGTGCTGCTCGTGGCCCTCTCGGCCCCGCGCTCGCCGCGCGAGCTCACCGAGTACGCCGACCGCGTGCTGCGCCGGCGCATCGAGTCGCTCAACGGCGTCGGCAGCGTGACCGTGCTCGGCGGCCGCGCCCGGCAGATCAACGTGGTGCTCGACCCGTCGCGGCTCCAGTCGTTCGGGCTCACCGCGACGGACGTGCAGCGCTCGCTCGCGTCGCAGAACGTCGAGGTCCCCGGCGGCAACGTCGACCAGGGCGCGACGACCTTCTCGCTCCGGGTGATGGGCCGCGTGGCCACCCTCGCGGAGATGGGCGACCTCGTGGTGGCCCAGCGCGGCGGCCTCGGGGTGCGCGTGCGCGACGTCGGCCGCGTCGAGGACAGCGAGGAGGAGGCCAGCTCGGCCGCGACGGTCAACGGCCGCGACGTCGTGATGCTCTCGGTGAGCAAGCAGTCGGGCGTCAACACCCTCGCGGTCATCGACGCGCTCTTGGAGCGCATCGCCGAGGTGCGCCCGTCGCTGCCGCCGGGCTTCCGCCTGGAGGTGGTGCGCGACGAGAGCGAGTTCATCCGCAACGCCATCGGCGCCGTCGAGGAGCACCTCGTCATCGGCGGCATCCTCGCCGCCCTCGTCGTGCTGCTCTTCCTCTGGAACGGCCGGTCGACCCTCATCGCCGCCCTCGCCATCCCGACCTCGATCGTGTCCACCTTCGGGCTCATCAAGGCCATGGGGCTCACGCTCAACGTGATCACCATGCTCGCGCTCACCCTCGCGGTGGGCATCGTCATCGACGACGCCATCGTGGTGTTGGAGAACATCTTCCGCTTCATCGACGAGAAGGGCGTCTCGCCCCGGCGCGCGGCCGTGCTCGCCACCAAGGAGATCGGCATGGCGGTGCTCGCGACCACCCTGTCGCTCATCGCGGTCTTCCTCCCGGTGGCCTTCATGGGCGGCATCGTCGGGCGCTTCATGAAGTCCTTCGGCTTCACGATGAGCTTCGCCATCGCGGTGTCGCTGCTCGTCTCCTTCACCCTCACCCCGATGCTCTCGTCGCGGTGGCTCAAGCCCACCGGCAAGCCACTGCCCGACCACATGCTCCAGGCCAACGAGGAAGAGCTCGACCGCGAGGAGGTGGACGCCATCGACGCGGAGTTCTCCGACCCCGCGGCGGAGCCCCGCGCGCAGGAGAACGCCGGGTACCGCGAGTGGGTCGCCCGAACCCGGGTGCTGCCGCCCGCCTTCGCCCCGAGCGGCCACGTGGCCACCGGGGTCTACGGCGCCGTCGAGCGCGTGTACCTCCGCAGCCTGGCCACGGCGATGACCCACCGGTGGATCGTCGGCATCGTGATGCTTGTGGTGTTCGTCTCGACCTTCCCGCTGGCCAAGGCCGTGCAGAAGAACTTCCTCCCGCTCGACGACGAGTCGCGCTTCGACGTGCAGATCCGCGCCCCCGAGGGCATGTCCCTCGCCCAGACGCAGATCATCACCGAGCGCATGGCGCGGGAGATCCGGCAGCTCCCGGGCGTGGCGCTGACCGTGGCCACGGTGGGCTCGGCCCCGGGCGACCCCAGCGGCCGCGGCAGCAACCAGGCGTCGCTCTTCGTGCGCCTCGTGCCGGCCGACCGCCGCGCCGACGACCAGCAGGCGATGATGGGCCGCGTGCGCAACCAGGTGCTGCCGCACTACGCGGGCGAGCACCTCCGCGTGGCCGTCGCGCCCGTCAACGCCTTCGGCGGCGGCACCGCGGCCGACAGCGCGGCCATCCAGTACGTGCTCAAGGGCCCGGACCTCGAGCGGCTGGGCGAGTACTCCCAGCGGATGCTCCGGCGGGTGCGCACCATCCCCGGGGTCGTCGACGCCGACACCACCCTGGTGACCGGCAAGCCCGAGCTACGGGTGCGCATCAACCGCGCCCGCGCGGCCGACCTCGGCGTGAGCGCCCTCGACATCGCCAGCACCCTCCGGATGCTCGTCGGCGGCATGCAGGTGTCGACCTTCAACCAGGGCGGCGAGCAGTACGAGGTCTGGATCCGCGCGTCCGAGGAGGACCGCGTGACCACCGCGGCCATCGAGCAGATGACCGTGCCGACCTCGACGCCCGGGCGCAGCGTGCGGCTCTCGGACGTGGTGGAGATCGGCCCCGCGGTGGGCCCGGCCTCCATCCAGCGCCTCGCCCGGCAGCGCATCGTGACCGTCTACGCCAACGTCATCCCGGGCACCTCCGAGGCCGGCGTCATCGCGCAGTTCAACGCCGCGCGTGACGAGCTGCGCATGGAGCCCGGCTTCTCCGCCGAGCTCGCGGGCCGCTCGAAGGAGCTCGGGCGCGCGGGGGCGAGCTTCGCGCTCGCGTTCATCCTGTCGCTGGTCTTCATGTACCTGGTGCTCGCGGCGCAGTTCGAGAGCTGGATCCACCCGGTGACCATCCTCATCTCGCTGCCGCTGTCGGTGCCCTTCGCGCTCTTCTCGCTGGTGATCCTGCGCCAGTCGATGAACATCTTCTCGACCCTCGGCATCCTGGTGCTCTTCGGCATTGTGAAGAAGAACTCCATCCTCCAGGTGGACCACATGCGCGACCTGCGCCGCCACGGCCTCGGCCGCGCCGACGCCGTCATGATCGCCAACCGCGACCGCCTGCGGCCCATCCTCATGACCACTGTGGCCTTCGTGGCGGGCATGATCCCGCTGGCCATCTCCAGCGGCGCGGGCTCGGGCACCAACCGCGCGATGAGCTCGGTCATCATCGGCGGCCAGACCCTCTCGCTGGTGCTCACGCTCCTCGCGACTCCGGTCGTCTATTCGTTCTTCGACGACCTCGCGCACTCGCGCCGCATCGCCGCCGTCGGCCACGCCCTCACCTGGCCCTTCCGCGCCCTCGACGGGCTCTTCGCGAAGAAGGCCCCCGCCGACCAGGTCGACCCCCTCGACGACGAGCGCACCCGCGAGCACCGTATCCCGCGCTGATCGCCCGCCGGCGCCCCGCTTGACGTAACTCTGTTGCAATGACAACGTGGTCGCGTTATTGACGGCCGCGGGGATTTCACCAATGAGCATGAGCGACGTCTCGATCGTCGACGCCGACGACCTCCGCCGGGCGCCCGTGGCGCGCCCCGCCCACCCCCGCGTGATGCCCGCGTCGTTCGCGGGCGCGCTGGCCTTGCACGCGCTGCTGGCGCTGCTGCTCGTGGGCTTGAGCCGCATGGCGAAGGCCGAGGTCGTGCGCGCCGCTCGTCTCCGAGGTCGCCATCGAGGTCCCGCCGCCTCCGGCCCCGCCGCCGGAGGCCGAGACGCCGCCCCGTCCGCCGCCCGCGGCCGAACCCGTGGCCCCGCCGCCGCCCGCGCCCACCGCGCCTCCGCCGTTGATGGTCGCCGAGGAGCAGTCCAACGACCCGTCCGCGGACACCGTAGCGACGGGCAACAACGCCAACTTCCGCGGCGGTGACATCGCCAACAACGGCGTGGCCAACCAGGGCCCGGTGCGCCACGCCGACCCCGACGGCGTCCCCGGGGGTACGGGGACGCAGCCCGCGCTGCCGTCCACGGTGCGCGACGTCGACCTCACCGAGCGGCCGCACATCGACTGCGACGAAGACTCGCTGGGGATACGTGCTACTGACGGCGCCTGCGGGTCCGTTCAGGGGCCGACCCGGCCCGCGTGGGAGGTCATCGGTCGGCGCGTCGCGCGGGACGAGCCGCCCGTCGCAGGCAACAGGGGGCGGCTGACGGAGGTTTGGGACCAAAAGGCGGCGCCGCGATGGGCAGTGTTAGCCTCGGGCGATGCGCCAGCTCCTGCCCCTACTCGGCCTTCTCGCCGCCTGCGCCCCCGACGCGGTGTTCCTGCCCGAGGCGGGTACATCGGACGTCGGCTCGACGACGGACACGCGCACCGTCGAGGGAGGGGCCGGGGATGCGGCGCTCGACGTGGCGGAGGATCGCCTCACGCCGACGGACGCGACGCTCGACGTGGCGGAGGATCGCCTCACGCCGACGGACGCGGCGCTCGATGCCGTCGCAGTCGTGGACGCCGTACCGGTGGACACCGGCCCGGTGGTGAACCTCGACGTGCCGGTTGACCGCCCAGACGTGGTGGACGTGAGGACCGACACCTGCGCGTCCACCGTGGTCGGAAACTGCTGCGGCGTGGCTTGCTCAACGGCCAACGGCACGCCCACGTGCCTCGGCGGAGCGTGCGGCGTCGCTGCCTGCAACGCCGGTTACGGCGACTGCGACGGGGACCCGGCCAACGGCTGCGAGACCGCCCTCGCCCTCAGCGCGGCGCACTGCGGCGCGTGCGGAGCGCCCTGCGCGGCGGGACGGAGGTGCTCCGCGTCGGCCTGCGTGCAGTGCCCGGCCGGGCAGACGATGTGCGGCGAGAGGTGCGTGGACCTGCGAACCAGCGCGTCCGACTGCGGCGGCTGCGGCAACGCGTGCTCGGGCGCGCCCAACGCCCTCGCGGGCTGCGCAGGGGGCGCCTGTGTGTTGAACTGCGCGGGGGGCTACGCGGACTGCGACAGCGTCGCGACCAATGGCTGCGAAGCCGACACCCGCACCAGCGCGTCCAACTGTGGCGGTTGCGGGCGCGGCTGCGCTTTTCCCCGGGCGTGCCGCAACGGCAACTGCGGGTTCTTCTGATCACCTCGCCCGCGGGACCGGGACGCAGGATGGGAGGTCCGGCCCCTGCGTCGCCCCGGCGGGGCCGGGCGGCCCGCGACGGAGGCCGTCTGCGACGCTTTGCTCGATGACCGACGCGGGCGTACGCCGCTGGCAGGCCCGGTGAGGCGCGGAGCGGGCGTGGTGCCGACCGCGGGAAGCGCGCGGCGAGCCGTGCTCGGTCCATTCGCACCGTGCCTGACGGTCTCCTCGTGCCGGCGTTCGCGGGTCCGTCCGCTCGCCGCGCGGGCGAACAGGACCACGGCGCCCTCGACCCGACCTGCGCCGAGATCGTGAACCGCTGCCACCACCTCCACCTCGGCCCCGGCACCCTCCGCGACTGGCACCAATTCGCGGAGGGCAACACCGCGACGATGTGTGCCGCGCGCCGGACCGAGTGCCTCGCGGTCTGCCCCGCCGATGCGGACGGCGCCGCCGACGCCTCGGGCGCCGACGCGACGGGCGATGGCGCGGGCGCAGGGGGCTGAAGACGACGTCATCCGCGAGATCGCCCACGAGCTGAACCGACGCGGCGTCCCCTCGACCACGGCCCGCAAGCGCGGCACCTGCCGGGACGCCACGTAGGAGCCGTGACTCCGCGAGCTGCGCGTCCCACTGCGAGGGGCACTCGGCGAGCGTGCTTGCGGTGCGGGCATTGGCGCGAACGCTCCCGCCTTGAAGCGCGAGGTGCTCCACCGAGAGGGCGTCCGCGAGGTCGGGAGGAGGGTCAGCAGTTGCGAGAGCGATGGCGTCATCGGACCTCCGACCGACGCCCGACGATCACCCCAACACGCGGGCGGCGGACGCTCCAACATGCGTCGCGATCCGGCCCGATCAACCCGCTCCACACGAACTGCGGGAGACGAAGTTCGCGTCGTCGAGGGTGTCCGTGGGGAGTCGGCGCGCCTCGGCGGGTAGGTCGTCGCCGTCCCACTTCTCGCCGCAGAGCCGGAGCTGTTCACGGCCCACGAAGTCGAGTTCGTCGGCGCTCTGGGGATGGCGCGGGTTGGTGAAGACGAGCACGGCGCCGAGGCTGCCACGGCGGGACCGGGGGGGGCACGCACCGCGCACCGCCGCCCCGGGAGCGCCGGACGCCCCGCGGCGCTTGTCCCCGGCGGGCCGCCCCGGCATGGTCGCGCGGATGAAAAAGGCGCTCGCCGACTTCGCCCGCGCTGACACCCCCGAGGCGCGCGCCCGCGTGTTCGACGTGTTCGACGCGCTCGGCGCCGCCGTCGTGTACGCCTGCGTGGCCGCCGACCCGCGCGCCGGGCGCACCGGCTTCGAGCCGGCGTTCACTCTCGCCCCGGTCGCTGGCCGCGCCTTCGTGCTCGGCGCCGCGCCGGGCGGGGGCCGGAGCCTGCTCCTCTTCCCCGATCGCCGCGGGGCCGACGCCTGGAGCGCGCGGGTGCCCGGCTTCGCCGCCGAGCCGCTCGCCGGGCCGATGGCCGTGAACGTCGCCGAGCTCGCCGGGGCCGAGCTGATGGTGCTCGACCCGCTGGGCGCCGCGTTCCCGATCGATCGGCGCACGATGGAGTGGTGCTGTCCGCGCGCCGCCCGCCCGCCCGCGACCTTCGCCGAGCGCGCGAGCGCCTGGATCGAGCGCGACACCCCGGAGACCTTCGGCGCCCTGCTGGAGGCCTGGCGGTACGCGGTCTTCTACATCCAGTCGTGAATCCCGGCCGCGCCGCCCCGGCCGACACCGCCGCGATCGTTCACGCGTCGGTGGGCGGGTGCCGGCTGCTGCTCGACCTGGACGGGGACACAGCCTACCTGACCGGCAACACCGAGCGGGCGGTGGTCGAGGGCTGGTGCGCCGGGGGCGACTACCTGTGCCTCGCGCTCGACGGCCCCGCGCTCCTCGAGGCGGCGTCGCTGGTCGGCGCAGACGTCGGCGTCATGGTCGGGCTCGCGAAGACCTTGGCGATTGGCGCCGACGACCGCGACCTCTGGCCGCGCCGCCCGCTCACGGCGGACGACCTCTGACGGGCGCCGGGGCGACGGCCGCCGACCACGACGCGCACGCCGCCGACACCATCGTGCGCTTCAAGCCCCGGCAGACCGACGGACGGGTCAACAACTTCAAGATGCTCGAGCGGCAGATGTACAGACGCGCGAGCCTCGATCTCCGGCCAACGGCTCCTCGCTGCATGAGCCACGGCTCCCCACGAACTGCGGGAGACCCGATGTAATTGTCGCCCAGCAGCGTAATGGCGGTTGGCCTCGCGATGACGGTGGCCGCGCTCGCGACGACGGCAGTCGGGCGAGCAGTACCGCTGGCCGCGCTCGCAGCGCAGGCAGAGGACGATCAGGACGCCGCAGTCGCGGGCCTCGCAACGAAAGACACGGAACGACTGGGCGAGATCGACAGGGGGCACCGGCGTCGTGCCGGGCCTCCGGGGAGTGGACGACGCGGCGACGGCGTGCGACCAACGGCATGTCGCCGCACTGCACCGCCAAGGCGACCGAAGGCTCGGGAGGTACAAGCTCCCGGGCCTTCAAGCTTTCCGTGGCCAGGCCCCCGGACTCCACCCCAGGGCGCCCGGCGAGTCACCCCGCCGTCGGGACCCTCACGAAACCTCCGCTTCTACGCGGCCATCAACAATCCATCGCCCGCGCGTTGCGCGAACCGCCGAGTCGCAGCGGAAGGGATGGGAGCACCGCCGCCCACGCGGAGCCACGCGCAGCGAAAGCGAGCATGGCGAGCATGGGCAAGGTGCGACCTTCCCTGGAGCGAGCACGGCGGTAGGTTGTCGTCCGCGATGGAGCGAGGGCCGAACACCCCGTCGCCCGAGGCCGTCAAAAACCGTCGGATCTCTTCTGCCGTCTACAACTGGTCGTCGGCAGCCTCGCCGCCGCGTACCACTTTCGCCGCCAGATCCACCACGACGGGATCACGACCAAGGACGCCGACTGCGTGATCCACCCGGCGGGGGTGAGTTGGACGAGTGCCGGCAGATCGCGGAGCAGCTGCTCGCCGCAGGGTGGCGCCGTACGGCCAGGTGCCATCCGCAGGAGCGCGCGGAGCCCCACGACGCGCTGCGGACGATCCGCTTGTACCCGCCCAGCACGGATGCCTTCTTCCTCGAGATGCTCGCGTTTCCTGACGCCGGCCAGCGGGAGGCCATGACGTGGATCCCGTGCCAGTTGAGCGACGGCTGGTACGTGCTCTTACCGCACAACTTCCATCGGTTTGAGGACCTGAAACTCCGGACTTCGGAGACCTCCTCAAATCGCTGGAGGAGACGATGGACGAGAAGCGAGATGAGCAACGGCTGCCACGCAGCGTAGGGCGGCGATACACAGCCGAGGAGCGCGCGGCGGTGCTCGCCGATGTGCCGGCGTTGGGCTGCAAGCCCGCGGCGGCGAAGCATGGCGTTCCGGCCCCCAACGTCTTCCGCTGGGCGAAGGCTGCCGGGATCACGAAGGCGTCGAGCCGCGACGAGACGCCCACGGCGCCCGCCGCGCCCGCCGCGCCGCCGCCGCCCGTGGTGATCGCGAAGGCGAAGGCGGCACCCGCGCGGCGCAAGTCCACCGCGTCGGCGAAGGCGGCGGCGCCGCCGCCGTGGACGGGCAACAAGTCGCCCAGCGCCACGGAGAAGGTCGCCGCGACGCCCGCGTCGAAGCCGAAGACCATCGCGCGTTCGTACACGCCGTCGGAGCGTGCGGAGATCCTCGAGTACGCCGCCGAGAAGAGCGTCACCGAGGCGGCGACGAAGTTCCAGGTGAGCCGCTTCTCGATCTACGACTGGCAGCGCAAGGTCGGCGCCGCGGCGAAGGGCGAGGGCCCGTCGCCGACGAGCGGTGCAGGCGTGAAGGAGATCGAGGCGCGGCGCGACAAGGAGATCCTCGACGAGTGGAGTCGGCACCCCGGCCTCGGGCCGAGCCAGATCCGCAACCAGCTCCGTCGCAAGAGCGTGAAGGTGTCGGTGCACACGGTGCGGCGGGTGATGGAGGACGCCGGTTATCGGCCGCCGAAGGTCGCGCGGCATCCGCACATCCAGCGCTTCGAGGCCGTGCGCCCGAACCACCTCTGGCACCTCGACTTCGTGCATCGCAACATCCACCGCGCGAGCACGTTCACGTTGATCCTGATCGACGACCACTCGCGCTTCGTCGTGGGCCAGGGGGTGGACGACGCGGAGCGCGCGGACATGGTGATCGGGACCTTCGAGCGCGCCGTCGCGCGGTACGGCAAGCCCGAGATGGTGATGCACGACCGCGGCGCGGCGTTCTGGGCGTGGAACGGCATCTCGCGCTTCACGGCGCTGCTCACGGAGCTCGGCATCGACCAGATCGTCGCCGTGGACAAGGAGCACAACGGCAAGGTCGAGGTCTTCAACGCCAACCTCGCACACTGACGGAAAACCAAGGTGTTTGGAGCCAGACACAAAAAACTTGACGCTACCGCAGAAGCTGCTCCACGTCAGCGACCCGCTCCGGCTGGCTGCCTGGGGCCGGCTGGTCGCCCTGGAGGCGCCCGCCACGGAGCAGGAGCGGCGGCTGGCCGCCATGCTCTTCGTCTCGCTGTACGGAAGGACGGTGGCGGCCCGGCTCGACGAGGTGCTGGTGCGCTGGGCGGCGCACGCCACGCTGCGCGAGGAGGTCCGGCAGCTCCTGCCGATCCTGGGGGCCCGCGCCGACGCGCTGCCTCGCGCGGACCGGCTCGACCCCTCGATCCCGCTGGTGCTGCACGGTCGCTACCTCGACGTCGAGCTGAGCGCCGCCTTCGACGTCCGGACCAGGCAGGAGGGGGTCTTCCGAAACTTCTACACCGGCGTGGAGCCCACGAGTTGCGCAACTCGCCCCTCGTAGCCTCGCGCGCAGGCCGTAGTTCCTGGGGATAGGAGCTCCTGCGCCACGGCGGCATCCTCTGGGTTGCTGAGACCGGAGGCACCCCATGGCGCAGAAGCGTTCACAGGATACGTCCTTTAGCGGCGCCCGTTCCGTGGCTCTCCCGCACTGTTGCTGATGCGGCGGCTGCACCGCGGGTCCGCAGCGCGCGCAACGTTCCCGGTTGCAGCTTCAGGAACTCGATCAGCGCCTGGCCGTTGGTCTCCACCACGTCGACACGCACGCGCTTGCCGCGCGCATCGATCACCGCGCACGTCGTGCTTGCGGCATGCACATCCAGTCCGATAAACCTCTCCATCGGCGTCCTCCTCTCGGAGCGGGTTGATGTGTGACAAC